>Ga0207422_1000404_pt1 | contig 141749 bp, 149 predicted proteins | sample MarCyaLeptolynsp_FD_187757 | JGI IMG/M metagenome (GOLD analysis project Ga0207422, IMG submission 187757) | Marine cyanobacterial communities from Panama - species 1 Leptolyngbya sp. (SPAdes) | ecosystem: Environmental > Aquatic > Marine > Unclassified | place: Panama: Panama City | collected...
CCCAATAGATATAGACAGGCCACTATCAGGTGAAGCCACGATAATAGGTATAGTCTACGATACCCAGGGTGATCCGATGTCGGGAGTAAACGTGAGCTGTGGTAATGCCACAGGAATAACCAATGCTAAAGGTCGCTTCCAATTAGATGATGCTCCCGAAGGTAAAGGAATGGTAGTAGACTTTGAACTGGCCGGTTATATGACTACCCAGAAAACGATCGAGACTAAGAAAGGAACGGAAAGACTAGTCTATGCCGCTATGACTCAGATAGGCAAGACCACCAAAGTAGATGCTAGTACCGGTGGTACAGCCGAACATAATGGTATGAGTGTAGAGTTTCCGGCTAACAGTTTTGTAACAGCCGATGGTAGTCCTTTCACGGGAGAAGCAGAAGTAGAGATCACTTTTGTACCAACCACAACAGGAAGATTTACCGAAGTATTCCCAGGTGACTTTTCCGGAGTAAGAGAAGATGGAAGTATTGCCTATGTAGAATCCTTTGGTTTTGCAGATGTAAACATCACAGCTAATGGAGAAGACCTGGAGCTGGCCGAAGGTAAGACAGCAACACTGACTTATCCTATAGCAACAAACCAACAAGGCAAAGCTCCCTCGAGCATTCCTTTATGGTATTATGACTTCGACAGAGGTCAGTGGCTGGAAGACGGAGCTGCCACATTAGCAGGTAATGAATATGTAGGAGAAGTATCTCACTTCACCCCTTGGAATATAGATAAACCAATCGATGTTTGTACCCTGACCGGCCGAGTAGTAGATGGTGAAGGCAATCCTCTCCCTAATGCTTTTGTACGGTGTCATTCTAACAACGAAGCAGCCTGGATGTTTACTACCTATGCAGATGAAGACGGTCGTTTTACAACTCCTGTAGAAGCTAATATGGAGACACGAGCAATAGCTTCTTATAGCGCTGTTAGTTCGGATGAGAAATTATACACAACTCTGGGTGAGGGCTCTACCAATGATATCGGTGATCTTGTGATAGATATCTCTGATTTGTTGGCAGGCTGGACTCCTATTGATATGCAGACAGAAAATGATTTTTCAGATATGCACTTCATTGACTGTGAGAATGGCTGGATTGTGACAAGCCCTGGCTTTAGAACAGTTCAGACCAAACTGGTAGTATATAGGACAACCGATGGCGGTGAGACTTGGGATGGTTCAGAGGTTTTACCAGGAAATATGGTGATAGAAGGTGGTTTGTCATCTCTTATCCGTTTCAGGGACAAAAATTTTGGTGTTGTAACTTCTGGTTTTGGCAAGTTCTATACTCAGGATGGTGGTGAGACTTGGCAAGAATTGAGTGATATGCCATCAAATATTTATTTGGTAAGCGATATCCTTTTTGGCCCTGGTGATGAGATTGGATTAATAGATGCTCAAGCGGGGATAGTAAGAACTAGTGACTTTGGCCAGACATGGACAGAGCAATCAATAGCCGAAATTACCGGAGGCAGTAACAATGCAACCGGTATGATGTATAACTCGCATATGATAGATGATAGTGAATTTTATCTTTTCTTTAATGAAGATAAGAATAATTGGGCTCAAAATATTAAGGATTTCAGTCTCTATCATACCACTGACAAGGGAGCTAACTGGTCTGATACTGAGATCATGAATAATCCTTTTGGTATTAAAAACTCTTGGGGTTCAATGTGGGGAGATTCTACAGGTCAGGCAGCAGGTATGCCTCTATACTCGGTTGGTAAAGGCGAGCACTATGCTGCTGCTTCGGAAGGTTTCTTCACATCGACTGATAAAATGGAGAACTGGACGCTTATTGCTACTGGAATGCCAGCTAATCCTTCCGCACTTTTCATGCTTGATAGTAAGTCTGGTGTAGTAGGTGGAGGCCAGGGAGGTCTTTATATGACTAATGATGGTGGTCTGACATGGGAGCAATATCTCACTACTTCCGGAGGGGCGATTACTGATATACACATGTGTGATGAAGAGAATGGCTGGGCTATTGGTAACCGTGGTACTTTGCTTCGCTTCTCTAAAGAGAGCTGGATGGATCAGTTTTAAGATACAGCTATTTAGCTGCTAATTTTTGACTACAGAGCCCTGTATGGATTTACCATGCAGGGCTTTTTCGTGATTGCATTTATAAAAATGCTTGGAAACAAAAAAGCCCCACGGAACACCGTAGGGCTTTTCATATTTGTTAATACTTTTCTTGTTCTCAACTTTCTATCATTGTAGGCTGAGTTTTTACTCCATGGAATTTGGAGTCGAAGAATTTTTGTTCCGGAGCTTTGGATACATCTTTTCCAAAGTTGACTAGGTCCGGTTTGTGTACCTTATCAATTTTATCCTGAATAGTCATTATAGCTTTGACAACAGCCTCAGGTCTTGGAGGGCATCCAGACACATAAGCATCGACAGGCAGGAACCGATCAATACCCTGTACCACAGAATAGCTACGGAACATCCCACCAGTAGAGGCACATACTCCCATTGATATAACCCATTTCGGATCAGGCATTTGGTCGTATATTTTTCTTACCACCCACGCCATCTTGTAGGTAACAGTTCCTGCTACAATAAGTACATCGGCCTGACGAGGAGTCATCCTCATTACTTCTGATCCAAATCTGGCTACATCGGTACGGGGGCCACCCATTGCCATCATCTCAATCGCACAACAAGAAATACCCAAAGGCATTGGCCATACAGCGCTACGCTGCCCCCATTTGATAAGCTCACCGACAGTTGTAGTAAAAAAACCGTCTTTTTCGATTGATTGCATCAATCCCATTTGATACCACCTTTCTTAATCTCGTAAAACAGCCCTATAAGCAGTATGACAACAAAAATCATCATGGCTGAAAATCCACGCATCCCTAGCTCACGAAGCTGTACAGCCCAGGGATACATAAAGACAACTTCTATGTCAAATACGATAAACGACACCGCAGTGAGATAGAATTTGATCGAGAAACGATCCTGCGCTGTACCTATCGGAACCATACCTGATTCATAAGTTGTTAGCTTACCCGGCGTGACTCGGCGGGCGCCTAACCATTCCGATAAATAAGCAAATGCAAGACCAAGCACCAGGCCTATGATAATCATTATAACTATGGGCAAAAACTCTAATGGCATAGCTGCTCTTTGTTCTTATAACGAGGTTTTAGCTTTTGTAGTTTGTGAATAAGTAATTTACCAAATCCATATGAGATTTCGCAATGATAATAGAGATGTAATAGCTGGATAGGGTGATTTTATTTGCTAAATAGTATTCATTTATTGCACATAGATATTTTATTGTATTTTAAGTATCTTAGTTAACTCTAAGAACTTCCAGATTAAACAAGATGCTGAGGGGTATAGATGAAGAATATAATTTTGGTTTTAGTGATCTCAATGATGGTGGGCTGTGGCTCACCTGACCATGATGAGCAGAAAGCTTTCAAAACAATGATGCTCCGTGTATCAGGTGAAGTGGAAACACTACCAAATGAGGCTTCTTTCAGAGTTAGTCTAAATTGTCTCAAGCCTTCGATAAAGGCTTCAAAAAATTGTCTTGTAGATAAATCAGCAAAACTGACTGAAAAGTTATTGTCTTTTGGAATAGATGAGAAAGACCTATTAACCACTGCAGTTAACCTTAGAAAGAGTTATGACTGGGTAAGAAATTCAAATGTTTTTAAAGGATATAATAGTTCTACTGAGATATATGTCACTGTTAAAGACTTGGATAAATTGGGTAATATTTACGCCGAGTTATTAGAAAACAGCGATTTGAGTATAGGGAGTTTATCTTATACGCATACCTCACTCGATAGCTTGGAAAATGAGGCTTATGTTACAGCTTTGAGAAATTCTCGAATCCTTGCAGAAAAGCTATTGGCAGAACTACAAGGTTCGGATCTTGAGATTCTCAAAATAGGAAATGTAGAGATATCTTCTTCTCTTCCTGATGAGTCATATTATAAGGAAGAAAAGATGTATGAAAATTATGAGTTTGTTGAGAAGAATAAAGGGGTATCAATTAATACAGGTACTGTAAGGGTAGTAGCATCTCTATATGTAGAATACCTGGTGGAATAAAGGTCTTATTTACTTCTTTTTCCTACTCTTACTTCTGGTAGCAAGTGGGTTGAATTCAAGTGCTTGTTTTACCCAATAGGCAAGATCGCTGTCTTCTTCGTACCCCTCAGGAAAGATATAATAGAAACCAGCCATTTTTTTTCCAGTCATATCCATTGGGTGGCATCCCTTTCTAGCCAGATAGTCTTCAGGGCTATTCTTGTCCAAGCGTACCATTAATCTATCACCACCTGACTCTTTATCGGTTTTTACCCCGATACACATCTTGTCATCAACCATAAAAACCAAACCACCCATCATCTTTTTCTCTTCAACATCTTCTCTATCAGTAAAATGGTTTCTAACCCTATCTGCCAGATATTCGCTATAAGCCACTGTGGATCCTAGTTTTAATTGTTATTCATATATGTTTCTTTAAAAATTATGAAATTTCTACTTTATTCTAACTGAAGAGTTCTTTTTATCCTTTAATCTCATATTCCCTAAATTTGTAGCTATTCCATAAGCCACTAAACTGAAAAACTCTCATGTCAATGAACTGCGGTATCGTTGGACTACCCAACGTAGGTAAATCAACACTCTTTCAAGCAATTACTTCGGCACCGGCCGAGGCTGCTAATTATCCATTTTGTACCATTGATCCAAATGTAGGTATAGTAGATGTTCCCGATGAAAGACTCGATAGAATTACCGGGTTTGTTGATCCCGAAAAAACGATACACACAACGACAGAATTTGTAGATATTGCAGGTCTTGTTAAAGGAGCAAGCCGAGGAGAAGGTCTTGGGAATAAATTCCTTGGCAATATCAGATCAGTTGGAGCTATTGTTCATGTAGTACGTTGCTTCGAGGATGAAAATATAGTCCATGTAGAGGGTAGTGTAGATCCAATACGCGACATAGAGATTATAGAAATGGAATTGGCCTATGCTGATATGGAAACAGTCCAGGCTCGCAAAGAAAAGTTAGGCAAGATGATTCGCTCTCAAGACAAAACAACTCGAGAGAAGGCCCTGGTAGTGGAACCGCTACTTGAAGTATTAGCAAAGACATTAGATGCAGGATTACCAGCACGGAGTCTGGAATTTACACCTGAACAAAAGGAAGCTGTAAGAGATTTGCATCTTATTACTATGAAACCCCAGCTCTATTGCTGTAATGTCGCCGAAGAAGATATTGCTGGTGAAAATGAGTTCGTTACAAAAGTACGTGAATATGCAGCGAAGAATGGTTCCGAGGTTGTAGTGATATCGGCGCAGGTAGAAGCTGAGATAGCAGCTCTAGATACCGAGGAAGAAAAAAGAGAATTTCTTGCCGATATGGGGCTTGAGCAATCGGGTTTGGATAAACTGATACATGCAGGCTATAAGATGCTGAACCTTAATACATATTTTACTGCTGGTAAGAAAGAAGTACGTGCCTGGACATTCAAAAAGGGATCTCTGGCACCTCAGGCAGCTGGGGTAATACATACTGATTTTGAGCGAGGCTTTATCAAGGCTGAGATATATCATTGTGAGGATTTGTTTTCGCTTGGTAGTGAAGCCAAAGTAAAAGAGGCAGGTAAAATGCGTCTGGAAGGTAAGGAGTATGAAGTAAAAGATGGAGATGTAGTTCATTTTAGATTTAATGTGTGATTATGCGAATAGTTCTATTAACTTTTCTTGCTTTTCTATGGCTTAATACAAACTCAATGGCTGATAATAATGCAAAGGATTTCAAGCTTATTTATGTATTTGATCCATTGTGTGGATGGTGTTTTGGTTTCTCGCCGGTAATAGAGGAATTTGCAATGTCGCATCCTGAAATAGATATACAAGTTGTATCCGGAGGCATGGTAGTTGGGGATGGGGTAGGTCCAATAGGTGAGGTTGCGCCTTACATAGCTCAGGCCTACAAAGATGTTGAGAAAGCTACGGGGGTCAAGTTTGGCAAGAAGTTTTTAGATGGTACTCTAAAGGATGGTAAAGCTATATTTACATCTGTACCGCCTTCAAAAGCAATGGCTGTAGTTAATCGGAGGAAGCCAGAGAAGGCTGTTGAATTTTCTGGTATGCTTCACCGATCTATATATCAGGATGGTTGGCAGCCGACGGATTTAGATTTATATAAGGAGCTGGCTGATTCAGTAGATATTAATAGTGATGAATTTTTAGAAGAAATGGAATCACCTAAGAATATAGCTAGGATGCAAGAAGATTTTGAATTGTCCTCTCAGCTTGGAGTTACTGGATTTCCTTGTGTCTTTATGAAGGGTAGCAAAGGAATAATTCTAATATCAGAAGGGTATATTAATAGAGATACGTTAGAAGCTGGATATAAAACAGCATTAGAAATTTTACATAAATAAGATATTGAAAAGGTATGTAAGTAGTGGAGTCCATGCCAAATAAAATATCATTAAGGCATGCATCAATCCAAGATCTTGATTTATTAATTGGGTGGGATGCACAGGAGCATGTTAGAGAAGGAGTGCCGGACGAATATTGGGACTGGGAAAATGAACTTCCAAGAAATCCTGAGTGGAGAGAGCAACTTATAGCGGAACTAGACGGCAAACCTATTGGATTTATTCAGATTATTGATCCAAAAGAAGAAGAGACACACTATTGGGGTAAGATAGGGGAAGGTTATAGAGCTCTTGATATATGGATAGGTGAGAGGTCCTATTTAGGTAAAGGTTATGGTACACAAATGATGAGATTGGCTATAGAGAGGTGTTTTGCTAATAATACTGTACATACAATTATTCTTGATCCGCTTGAGGCTAACAAAGCAGCTCATCGGTTTTATGAGCGGCTTGGATTTCAATTTATTGAAACAAGACTTTTAGGGAATGATATGTGTAAAGTATATGAAATTAATAGAGATCAACTTAAACTAAATCTTGATTGATTCCTTTTTATCTGCAGAGCCCATAGCTCTGCTTATTTCTTTCTCTTTTGCTTATTTTAGTGCAGTCAGGAATCTATTTAATCCAAACTACGAGTTATATTCATGGCACCCCATAACTACTTCCGGATACTGCAATTTTTTAAGTGGCCTATAGTACTTCTAATTGTAATTTGGATTGTAGCATGTGAAGAGGAGCAGCAACAATCAAAGCCGACCATGGAGCGGATTACCGAGTCGGTATATGCTTCCTTAAAAGTGCGCCCGCTAGATGAATATGCAGTGTATAGCCCCAAACCTGGTATTATTCAAGAATTAAGCGCAAAGGAAGGGCAAAAAGTAGCTAAGGGTGAACCTATTGCTAAAGTTGCAGGTGATAGGGCATATATCGAACTAGAAAATGCTCAATTGAATCTAAACCTTGCGCAAGAAAAACTCAATGGATCCGGCAATATACTGCAAGATATTAGTAATCAAATCCAAGCGGCAGAAATACAGCTTGAGATAGATTCATTGAATTACAAGCGATATAAAAGTTTATATGAGCAGAATACAGCCACATTAGTACAGCTTGAAAATAGTCAGCTTAAATATGAAATTGCTTTAACTCAATTAAACAATCTAAAAAATCGCTATGCCCAATCCGAGTTAGAACTTGAAAAAAACTACAACAGAGCTCTTAATAACATGGAGTTAGCGAGAAGCCACTATAGTGATTATACAATTAGATCTGAGATTGACGGACAGATCTATAGTTTAAATAAAAAAAACGGTGAGTTTATAAATATACAGGAACCTCTAGCTATTATTGGTAGTCGGGAAGAATTTGTTATTGATATGTCCGTAGATGAGGTTGATATTCCTAATGTAAGGATTGGCCAAAAAACGATAATAACACTTGATGCCTATCCAAGCCAGGTTTTTAAGGCTGAGGTTAGTAAAATTTATCCCCGGAAGGACAGCAGGACTCAAACTTATACGGTAGAAGCAAGGTTTATCGATATTCCGGAGGCTATTTATTCTGGCTTAGCAGGAGAAGCTAATATAATTATATCTCAGAAAAATAATGCTGTTACAATACCCCTTGAGTACTTATTACCAGGTGAAAAGGTGTTAACATCCAATGGAGAGATTGAAGTAGAGACCGGCATGAGAAATATGGGAAGGATTGAAATAGTTTCTGGCCTTGATACAAGTACAGTTATTATCAAACCCTAGCAGAAAATGAGTGACATTTCGCTTATATTTGATATTACTAAGACCCATCTGCTGAGCCGTTTCAAACAGAGTATTATAGCTGCGCTTGGGGTTACTTTTGGCATAGGTGCCTTTATTATACTTATGGGGTTCATGACTGGTTTGAATGGACTTTTAGATGGGCTCATACTTAACCGCACTCCTCATATTCATCTTTATAATGAAATTACTCCAAGTGAGATACAGCCTGTTGAGATGCATCCTGAATTTAAGGGTGGAATGAACGTAATCCATTCAATAAAGCCTAAAGAAAGTCAGATTCGGATTCATAATGCTTTACCTATTATCGAAACCTTGAGTAATGACCCGCGAGTATTAGGAGTGACTCCTCAGACTGCAGCTAAAGTATTCTATTTGGCTGGTGCTAATGAACTAAATGGCATTGTAACTGGTATCAATGTTCAGAAAGAGATAAGCCTTTATAATTTTTCGGATTACATAGTTGCTGGTGATCCGCTTGCCCTTGAGAGAACAGGAAACGGTATATTACTAGGTGCTGGCATTGCCGAAAAACTTTCTCTAAGTACTGGGGGGAAAATACAGGTTAGTACTGCCGGAGGTGGCATCTTTCCACTAAAAGTGGTGGGGATTTTTCAGAGCGGGCTTGCTGAGGTTGATAATATGCAGAGCTATGTTGATATTAATACAGCTCAGCGTCTGCTAGGTGGTGGGAATAATTTTATTTCCGATATAAACATCAAGCTAAATAATGTAAATGAAGCTCCTGCCATTGCAAAAGAACTTGCTAAGCAATATAATCTGACAGCTATTGATATTAATACAGCCAACGCTCAATTTGATACAGGTAGTATGATTCGTAATATGATAACATATGCTGTTTCAATTACACTACTTATTGTAGCAGGCTTTGGTATCTATAATATTCTCAACATGTTTATCTATGAGAAAATGGATGATATCGCTATACTAAAAGCTACAGGCTTTTCAGGTGCAGATGTGAAAAAAATATTTATTGGGCAGGCCACTTTGATAGGTATCGTTGGGGGTCTGCTTGGGTTAGTTTTTGGTTTTGTTATCTCAATGCTTATTGACAACGCACCTTTCGAGACAGAGGCTCTACCCACAATAAAGACTTATCCGGTAAACTATGATCCACTTTTTTATGTGGTGGGTATGGTGTTTGCATTTATCTCTACTTTTCTAGCCGGTTATTTACCCGCACAGAAAGCAAAAGAGATCGATCCTGTTGAAATCATCAGAGGAAAATAAGTTTATGTCCGTACTGGTGACAAAAAGCGTCAATAAATATTTCCGGGAGCCGGTGAACTATCATGTATTGAAAGATATTAACATGGAGATAGACGAAGGTGAGTTTGTCTCTGTAATGGGCAAATCAGGCTGTGGAAAGTCTACATTACTTTATATACTCTCAACTATGGATACTGATTATGAAGGTGAGCTATATATTGGTGGAGAGCTGGCTACCGGGCAAACCAAAGCGAAACTTGCCAGGCTGCGTAATGAATATATAGGTTTTGTTTTCCAATTTCATTATCTACTTTCTGAATTTACTGTGCTTGAGAATGTAATGCTACCTGCGCGTAAGCTAGGCAGAAAAAGTATAAGTGATATTCGCCAGGATGCTCTTATGAAATTAGATTTGCTGGGGATAGAAGATCAGGCATATAAAAAGGCCTCTATGATATCAGGTGGTCAGAAGCAGCGTGTTGCTATTGCAAGAGCTCTTATTAATGATCCAAAGATTATTATGGGTGATGAACCCACTGGTAATCTTGATAGCAATAATTCTGATAATGTTTTTAATATATTTAAGGAATTAAACCAGAATCGTAGCCTTTCTTTACTTGTTGTTACTCACGATACAGACTTTGCCCGCAAAACTGATCGTATAATAGAAATGGCAGATGGCAGGATAATCTGACATGACTTCTTTACAAGGTTAGCACGACTATGAATATCTGATAGGTCTATGCTTCTATAGTTGCCAGAATAATTTTTGCACATTCAGTTTTGGGCATCTGGGGATAAGCCTGAGTGACTATTTCATTACCATTCTTTTGGAGAACAGTAATGGTATTCATATTACCACCAAAACCGCTTCCTGACTGATCAGCCCGATTAAGTATTAAAATATTACATTTTTTAGCCAGTAGCTTTGCTTTTGCATTTTCAATGGCATCTTGAGACTCAAGGGCGAATCCTATTATGAACTTATTGTCTTTGTTGTTGGTATTTCTTTCAGAAATAGTTCTGAGAATATCAGGATTCTCAATTAAAGAAAGGTTCAGTTCGCCGGAATTATCTTTCTTTAGTTTGCCATCATACCTTTCGGTCCTGTAATCTGCAACAGCGGCAGCCATTATTATTGTGTCGGCAGAATCATATATTGCATCACAAGCCTTCATCATCTCTGTTGCTGATTCAACATCGATTATTCTGACTTCATTGTGAATTTCATTTCGTACTTCTTTATTAATCGGACCCAGAACTAGCTTGACATTCCAGTCTAATTTCACAGCTTCATTGGCTATAGCTATGCCCATTTTCCCCGATGAGAAATTAGAGATAAAACGTACATCATCTATTTTTTCAAGTGTAGGGCCGGCAGTAATAAGCATATTCCCTTTATTCCCCTGGGTTGGGGAATTACTCAGTATTTGAGATAGTTTTTCCACTAGATCAAGTGGTTCAGGCAAACGTCCTTTGCCTACTATGCCCGAAGAGAGCTCCCCTTCCTCCGGTTCAATGATTAGAGTACCATGACTAATAATTCTCTCAATATTAGCCTGAGTTGTTGGATGCATATACATATCATGATCCATTGCCGGAGCAATTATTGCCTTTTTGTTTCTTGGGAGTGCAACATACAGAGCTGAGACAGTTGTATCACAGTTGCCACTTGCCAACCTCGAAAGGGTTGTAGCTGATGTTGGAGCTATAAGATATGCATCGCACCAATGAGCCAGATGTATGTGCCAAGCGCCATCTTGATATAAATCCTCATCAAAGATATCAACTGCCACATGGTGTTTCGAGAGATTAATAAGGGTATCTTTGGTTACAAACTTCATTGCAGAAGTGGTCATTGCTACCTTAACTTCTGCACCAGCACGAATTAGTTCTCTGACAAGAATTGGAGTTTTGTATGCAGAAATAGAACCTGTTATACCGAGTAGTATTTTTTTATTTTGAAGTTTACTTTGGTGCATAAGTTTCTATTTCGAATAAGGATGAAGAGAAGTTATCTTACTGAAGTCCTGATATACTTATGCTACGAATATAACATTTCTAGAAGTTATGAGTAATGGGGAATGTGTTTAATTAATATTTGAGGTTTAACAATGAAATCAGTATTTCTGATAATGATTGTGGTGTTGATGTCTGGCACTACTTGGGCTATTGAAAAATTACCTGGGCAATGGTCATTTCAAGGTGGTATTGGTATGCCAATACTATTTGACAGTGATTTCTACGGTACCTGGGACGAGTTTGATGCTTCGTATGAAAATGGTGAACTTATAACCTATCCTTTTGGGGACGGTTCGATTGTGAATCTTGGTTTTGCTGGTGATTTGCAATACCGATTTGAAAATTCAGCATGGTCCATATATTTTGGAACACATGCATACGCTTTATTCTCGGAAAGAGAAGGGGGGGCAGAGATATTCCCGAATATAGAGGCATCGATAGTACAGTATTCTACTTTAATGAATTCCATCGGTGTAGTTTATGATTTTGGACAGTTAGAAGACAGTTGGAATTTTGCCTTAAGAGGCGGAGCAAATTTAGCATTTACAAGTGCCAGGGGGCTCAATCAGTTTTTGAATTCAGAAGAGTCGCACTTTTTGATGGGTATGGGCCTGGAATTTTCTCCGGTTATAAGATATAATTTTGAAAAGCTGCCATTTTCTTTGGAGCTGAATAATTTTGTAGGGCTACCTATAGTGAGCTTTGATGATACCTTACATAGGTCTTTTTCTGAGAAAGTCCGTGTTTATTATATGCCAACGATAGGTATGCGGTGGTGGATGTGATAAGTTAACAATTCACCCGAGGTTTCGTACTTATGTCTGATTATATAGCTTATATTGGTTCGATTGTGCAGAGCTTAATGTTTTTATCCCAATCCTAACTCAGTAAATGAAGATTACTTGGAAGAAAGTCTGGAATGTCATAATTGGTAAACAGGAAAAGAAACCTGTAACTTTTGTAGAAAAAATAGTTTCTTTTCTGAAGACACTAGTATGGGCAATATGTGTTGTCACAATTATTAATGGGCTTCTAATTGCATCTTTTGTAGTGCCAACTGGATCTATGGAAGGAACAGTTCTGGCCGGTGATTTCTTATTTGTCAATAAGTTCAAATATGGGCCATCTACTCCTCAGATTATCCCATTCTTTAATATACCGTTACCTTTCTATAAATTTCCGGGTCCATATGATCCCGAAAAAGGCGATATAATTGTATTTATCTATCCAGGAAAAAGTACTGAGCTGGAGTCACCGGAATTTACATACTATCTTAAAAGATGTGTTGGTGCTGCAGGTGATTCACTTAGCATTATAGACAATAGTGTATATGTTAATGGGGTTAAAGAGAATTTTCCTGAGACGGGGCGCAAAAAAGATAGCTCCACCGAAGGTGCAAATTTTCCTGGTGGTAATTCGTGGACGTTACATAATTATGGACCGATTTATATACCCGCTGCAGGTGATATTTTGAAATTAACACCTGAAAATTTCCGACATTATGAGATGCTTATTAGGAGAGAAGGTCACGAGATAATTGCCTTAGGGGATGGATATATGATTGATGATGTGAGAACTGATACTTATACTGTTGAGAGAGATTATTGCTGGGCAATGGGTGATAATCGTGATAATTCGGCCGATAGCCGTTCGTGGGGCTATGTACCTTATGAAAGTGTTGTTGGTACTCCGCTGATGGTTTACTGGTCATGGTTACCTGATGATAATACAGAAAAACCCATTGGATATAATCATATGACAGGCCAAACTGTCTATGAAAAGAATAGTTTTGGTGATAAAATCTCAAATATTCGTTGGGAAAGGATTTTTAATACTCCGGATTGATATGAACCCAAATTCTGCTGAAATCTCGAAATTACTAAGTGATGCTCGGAAAGGGCTCATTGATATTCAAAAAGGGTTTGATGATTATCAGAACTCATTTTTTCCACAACGCACTCCTGAATTCTTTTGTCTTGAGCTAAATGGTGAGGCCGGTGAACTTGCCAATATTGAGAAGAAACAGTGGAAAGGGCGTGAGATAGATCCTGCTCAGTTTGCTGATGAAGCTGCTGATGTGTTTATAGCATTAATGAATTATTCTAATGCTCGGGGAATAGATCTTGGTCAGGCAGTAGTCACTAAACTTGAGAAAATAGAGGCTAAAAGGCAAGAAATGGCTGCTGATGGCAAGGCATTTTGAATAGCTAATGGCTAGTACACTATCAATAGCATATATTACTCTGAATGAAGAACAACGGCTTCCTATGTCTCTTGAGGCTGTCAAAGAGGTTGCCGATGAGATAGTAATTGTTGACTCGGGATCGACTGATGCGACAATTAGTATTGCAAGAGCCCATGGGTGTAAAATAATTGAAAGACAGTGGACCGGCTATGGTGATCAGAAAAATGCTGCTCTCCAAGCTTGTACATCAGATTTAATTCTTTCGCTTGATGCTGATGAAGTACCTACCCCTGAACTGATAATAAGTCTTCAGAATCTTAAATCAAGTAGTAACGCTGGTACCGTATACTCTCTCAAAATGATGACTGTTTTCCTGGGTAAAAAACTTCTTCATACCTGGCAGCCTGATATACATACACGGTTAGTAGCTAAATCTATAAAGCCCAGGTGGTCTGAAGATAAAGTACATGAGAAACTAATATTTGATTCTGGATCTCATGAGCCAGAGTTGTTGAATGGCTTCGTATTGCACTATACTTATACTTCTATTAGCCATCAAATGGAGAAAATGATGGCTTATGCCAGATTGGGAGCAGATGATCTCTTTATTCGTGGCAAGAAAAGCAGTGTTGGTAAAATATTTGCCCGACCATTATGGCGTTTTTTCCGACAGTATGTATTAAGAGCTGGTTTCAGAGATGGGATCCCAGGTTTGTTAGCAATTGCAGGCGAGTCATATTATGTATATCTGAAATATGCACTACTAGCTGAAAAACAGCTCAAAGACCAAAAGTAGAGGTTGTGATAATTGAATCTAAGAAGTGTACTAGATACTTAAGAATATCTCAGCTCTATTTGGCATTCCATTATTATCCGAATAATAAATCTCGAAATCACTGACAAATGTTCTGCTTAGCTTGTCATTAGCTTTCCATATTTCTATCCAAGCAGCCACTACTCTGTCAGGAGTTGGGTTATCTATCTCGATCACCAAATATTCACCTGTTTCAATTATATGCTCTACGAAACCATTGGGTAGTTCACTTCCAGATTCTACTTCTGACCCCAATATAGCACTATAGGCTCCTTCATAGCCACTTTCATAGTTAGTGTAGATCGATACAATATTTGTATTTGATCTTTTTTCAAGCTGCTCTAAAATTCTTTCTGCAAAGAATCTTTCCCATAACTGCTTCATATCAATTGCTGCTTTGTTATCGGCATTGGTTGTTCTACACATTATACCATGTACTTTTATTGCCGAATTAATTGTTTGTTTTGAATAGTTCATTAATGCTTGTCCACAATACCCAGCTGCCATTAGCGACTTAAGGTATATTAGTTTAGTTCAATTAAAATTCAACGGTAAGATATGAAAACCAACCTAAAAGGAAAAACTGCTTTAGTCACTGGAGCATCAAGTGGAATTGGTGAAGCTACAGCTTATGCTCTTGCTGAAGCGGGTGCAAATTTAGTATTATCAGCCAGAAGAGAAGATAGATTGATAGGAGTGAAAAACAGGATAAAAGAAAAGGGTGGAAAAGCCTTGGTGGTTAAGACAGATGTTACAATACAGGATCAGGTAGAAGCATCGGTTGAAGCAGCTAAAAGTGAGTTTGGGAGTATAGAGATTCTGATAAACAATGCCGGGGTGATGCACCTCAGTCTTTTAGATAAGTTATGGGTAGATGAATGGATGAAAATGGTTGATGTAAATATTAAGGGTGTTATGTATGCTACTGCTGCAGTTCTACCTGGCATGATTGAACAAAAATCCGGACACATAGTTAATATATCCTCAGTAGCCGGCCGTAGAGTTATGAAGGGGGGGAGCGTGTATTCTGCTACTAAATATGCTGTCCGGGCGTTCAGCGAAGGGCTTCGCCAGGAGTTTAGTCCTAGCACAGGCATAAGAATTACTTGTGTTGAACCGGGAGCTGTTGCTACTGAATTAGGACAGCACATTAATGACCAGGATATAATTAAGGCTTGGCAGAATCGCTTTGGTGATCTGAAGACAATGGAGTCAGAGGATATAGCAGCATCTATTATCTATGCACTTGAACAGCCCCAACGAGTTTCGGCACATGAGATATTACTATATCCAACGGATCAGATGTAACCTTATCTTTAAATTCTTGTACAGTTAATTATTGGTAACATATGTTTATAATGATTAATTGTGGAAGAGTAAATGCGTATAGGTATTCTACTGATAACTATAATCAGTTGTTTGTCTGTTTTGCAGACAAATGCTGCTGATTTATATCTAGCCGATTTCCAGAGTAAGGATATGGGTTTTTTGAATACCCTTGTAGAATTTGAAGAAAGTCCTGGTACGTTTGAATTTGCCTCCCCTGAAGACAGGTCGGATGTTGTTCTGTCTTGGTGGGATGATTTCCTGGGCGGTATTTTCACCGATGATTTTGAAGAAGGTAGACTCTTTAGGGTGGTCAAACAGAGTACTAAACAGAAAGAAGACAAGACTATACTTTCGGGTATTTTTGTTTCATCATTTGGCAAGTATTACTTCGAAGGTACTAAGGAAGGTAACTTTATTACAGCTAAACTCCTTGATAGAAATCGTAAAGAGGTTGGAAGCTTTACGGCCAAGCCATATAATGGTGATACACCTCTAAAAAATTATACTGAAATTTCTCAAGAAGCTTTTGAGGTAATTGAGAATAAGATCTATGATTATAAAATAGACCAAAATTCTGACTATCAGGATATCAAAGAAGAGGTTACAGCTACTGCCACTGAAGTCCATGATGATCTTGAATTCGTCTTCGCCTTCTTTTATCGTATGAGAGATTTGGGAATTTCACATCTTGGTCTGATGAGATTACCAGAGAACAATCTTAATACCGAAGCTGAAGACCAACTAGCATCATTGGAAGATGAGCCTGCTAATCTAGAATATAAAACAATTACTGGGCGCAAGAATATATCTAGATCAGATATTGGATATCTAAATATTCGATCGTTTTCCGGAAGTGCTTCAGAAATGCGATTGCTAATGGATAGTATAATGTCTTCACCACCTTCCACTTTGATCATTGATTTAAGAGAAAACAGCGGGGGATCTGTCGAAGCGGGAATTGCTTTTGCAGAATACTTCGTGGATCATAAGTACATAGGGGGGCACTTTCTTACCCGAAAATGGTTCAAAAAATATGGGTCTTATAGAGAGGATAAAATTAAAGGTTCGCAATTAAAACAGTTTGGAGAAGCAGATTTTGATTTAATAATCAAAGGTATTCACGAAGAGGAGGGGCTTACCCTAGTAATAGAACCTCTGGCTAAGACTTACCAGGGGAAAGTATATCTACTTATTTCGGGCCGGACAGCATCTACTTGTGAACCAATTGCTTATGGACTGAAGCAGACGAAGAAAGCCATATTGATAGGACAGAATACTGCAGGAGCAATGCTTAATGGTGAGTATTTCTCTATATCCGGAGGATTTACAGTGATTGTACCTACAGCTGATTACTATACTGTATCTGGCGAAAGACTAGATCAGGTTGGGGTGGTACCAGATCATGTGACTGAATCGGGAAAAGAATTAGAAGCGGCTTTGGATTTGATTCATCTTGGTTTCACTAATAAAAAGACCCGATCAAAATAATTTGCTTCAGTTGCAACTTTTTTAGGATTCGTGGTTATTTATATATATACTCTCAATTAGATTCTTAGTTTCAGGGTGCTATTTATTTTATTGTTCGACTATTATTTAATAACCGCCGATGATATATGTATAGATTTTTTGTATTATTATCCTGCTTATACCTGATAGGGTGTAGCTCAATAGAAAGTGAAGTAGAAGACATTGATTCAGATGATTCGGATGTGCTAAAGGAGATTACTGTAGATTTTGATGAGTTAGAAATCGATATTGACTCCGATGGAGGTGCAGATTTATTTGGCAAATTATACAGAAACCCTAATGACCAAACAGAGCTATTTTGTACTTATGGGTTATTGTTTACAGATAATGGCTGGCATATTCTGTCAAAAAGAGATCTAAGAAAGCTTGATATTATTGATTTCCCGGAAATATGGCCATTATATAAAGGAGATTCTATCTATAGAAGTGCTGATAAAGTTCTTTATGAAGTTGACTTTTATCATGGCAATGAATCATTGGCTTTTGTTGGGAAAGCAGAAATAAATAATAGGAAACAGGTATTGGCATCGGGGAATCTCACATCAGGAAAAGAACAATATGTAGCTTTAATGAAAGTTGAGAATGGGCAAAAACATTTTGCCTGGGTGGATATATCTGTAAATCCCATTCTTGATATTCAATGGGAAGATGAAAGTAGTGGACTCCTTGGTTATGACTATTACTGCGAGACAAGGGTAGGAGAGATCTTTTACCAGAGTGTATCAGAATCGGTAGTCTTTGCCGGGAAAAAATAGAGTTACTGTTTTTGCAACTTTCCTAAAGTTATCGTTACTTAGTCCAAGAGATATCTATAACAATATTGATAAAAAAGAAATGAAAAACACTTTTTCCTACTTCTATCTTATTCTAATTGTGTTGGTAGGAGTCAGTCTTGCAGTTACTTCTTGTCAGATGCTAGTGGATGATGATGGCGGGACCGGTGGAGATCCTAACGATGATCGACCACTATATGATGGTTATATCTCGGAATTTAGCCTTGATATTGATGAAGATGGGATGGATGACCTGACAACGTCGCCCGAACCCCGATCAGTCGGTGAAAGCACTTATCAACTTCATTATTTCGTATCAAATGACAATCTAAATCTTCTTGCTCATCAGAGAGTCAGGGTAACTGGTGAGGAAGAGTTAGACGTTAGGGTTGTTGAGTTACTTGCGAGAGGTGATAAGATTGAAAGAGGTTTTGAAGAAGTACTCTATCCAGTTGATTACTACTATGGTCCGAAGTACCTTGCAATTGGTGCACAGGTAAATAGCGATGCTACTATTCCAATGTACTTTGATGGTCCGATAGCTGGCAAACAAGGGTATTTAGCTTTTTATATGAATGAACCAGATGGCAGGCATTTTGGTTGGATTGAAGTAGAATGTGACTCTTACCCTGAATTAGTATTACAAGACATGATGAAACCTACCATGACTCTGCTCGATACTAAATTCAAAGTTACTGACGTATACCTATGTCCAAAAGCAGAATTATTTTTAAGAGCTGGTTCAAAACCTCAGGGATTGCAACGCTCATGATCATCAGTTTGGATTTTTAATTCATCCGTGAGAGCTAATAATAATTATTATTGAATGTGACCAGATTTTAGTCTGGTCGCATTTTTTATGGCCTAATATTGTTTCTTTTTAATAAGTAGTAATCCATTTTCCATCCAGGGGTCAGTTTAGCTCTGACAATTGTACAGTCTGTAACTCCATTTCTACTAAATCTGCTGACAGGTTTGTAGGAATTGTATATCTGGTTTGCCCTGAAGAAAGAATCAACTTCAGGTGTAATATTCATGAAAATGTAATCAGGTGTTTTATCAACTATGACTTCAAGTTTATAGTCATAATCTGATGCAATAGGATGTATGAGACTTTCAGAATCATATATATATCTGCGACTAGTATAGCCGATTATACCAATATCATCTGCAAAAATGCTTTGCCTATCTGTATCACTATTATTTTCCCAATAACTGTGCAAAGGCTCATATATATTACTGTTAACAGTATTATTACCAATGTAAAGATTAATGATTAAGGAAATTATAAGAGGAAATGCCAGCAAAACAGTAAAGATAACTTGCTGGGGCAGACGAATTTTTTCAAGAATATATTTAGCTGTTCTGGAAGATAGATCAGCATAGAAGTAAAGTATTGGATATATATACCAAGTAAATACTATTTGGGATTTTGCTAGGAAAGCTACAATGTATAAAGCAACAAATAAATGAAACAAATTTGCCGCTTTATTCTTGATTAGCAGCCAAGCTCCTAAAATAGATATTAAAAAGATTGCAATCATGGATGGATCTCTCAGGAGTAAGCTCCGAAAGGTAATTATAAGGGGTTGTTCTAATCCGCTTTTACCGATAACAGACTGAGGCAGAATACTACCATAGAATAGGTACATAATTGTCATGCCAATGCTAACAACCAGCAGACCAGATAAAATAGGTATGACAGCTTTACTTCTAAATCTATAGAGCGAATATATACTACCTATGATTGCCATAAGTGCCATTTCCGGACGGATAAAAAAGCCTATACAAGCAAGGGTTACTCCCCATGGTGATTCCATTCTCTCAATTAAATACAGGCAGGCAATTAATACAAACAAGAACAAGTCAGATTCCATACCTCCAAGACCTATCCTAATCGAATAAGGGAGTATGATCATTATTGCGGAAGCAATAAGATAATTGATTGTTCCCCATTTCATATATCTTGATACCAGGACAAGAGTAGCAGCCCCCAGAAAGATATTAAACAGTCTTATAAGAGTTTCAGGTTCGGGCAGCAGATAGAAAAGTGAGCATAATAGTCCCCACAACGGTCCGGTTACGCCAAGGTATGCTTCACCAGGGTTATAGATAAATCCTAATCCATCTGCAAGATTACGCGCATATCGAAAAGAAATAAAAGCATCATCAAATAAATTGACAGTTGGCCATTGTATTAGTCTACACAAAACATATATCAGAGGAATAACTAGTCCTGCTATTCGGCCTAAGCTCTGATCTTTAGATGGAGATGTATTTTTTTTAACTGTCATTGCTATGTAATTTCTCTGCAACAAGAATCATGTTGTTGCTAAAATTTCCATTACAAATATAGTATAGGCAATTGGCTCGTCGAATCACGGCAGAATTATATTATTGAAGTATTAGGGTATCTATTTATACTTGGTGATACTTAATTTGATATGAATTGTTTAGGAAGCACAGCTTGAGTTATATCCTGATAACCATTATTGTACTTAATCTATTTAGGAACTATTTGAAAAATTGCTTTGGTATTATATCTGTACTACTTAGTCTTACTCTTCTGACAGCAAGTTTAGCTGGTGTTGAAAATGAAAAGCCAAGAGTATCTATGTCTTTTGATGATGGTTCTATACGTGATTATCCAGGTTACTCTGGTAATTACTGGAATGAGCTTTTATTAGAAAACTTAAAAAGTAATAATCTTAAAGCAATTCTGTATGTCAAGGGTGTAGCTCTGGACAATAATAAAGGAAAACAGATTATCAAAAGTTGGGATAGTGCTGGTCATATGATTGGTAATCATACTTACAGCCATGCAAATTTTAATAATAATGATGTGAGTCTGGAGGATTACAAGAGAGAGTTTCGGATAAATGATTCACTTATAAACCAGTATACTAATTATGCCAAGTTATTTAGATTTCCTTACCTGAAAGAGGGTAATACTATCCCGAAAAGAGATGGTTTCAGGTTATTTCTCAAGGAACAGGCTTATAGTATAGGATATGTCACAATTGATGCATCTGATTGGTATATTGATAGCAGGCTTGCCAAAAGGCTCAGTGAGGATTCGATAGCAGATATTTCCGGATTTCGTGACTTCTATATCGAGCATCTATTTGATAGAGCACAATACTATGATTCTTTGGCTCAGGTGGTTTTGGGCAGAAAGATAAGCCATAATTTATTATTACATCATAATCTTGCTTCAGCGCTATTTCTGGATGATCTGATCCAATATTTTAGAGATAATGGGTGGGATGTGATTGATGCCAGTGAAGCATATAAGGATGATGTGTATAAGGAATTACCTGATATCCTGCCTGCCGGAGAAAGTCTTATATGGGCGTTAGCAAAACTATCAGGGAGATACAGTGATGCACTACGCTATCCCGCTGAAGATAGCAGATATGAAAAGGCCAAAATGGATAGCTTAGGTCTTTAATTATTTAGTTCTTGATTAAATATGAAGCCAATATTAGAAACTGAAAGACTAATTCTCAGAGAATTTGTACCTGACGATGCCCAGGCTGTATATGAGTTTGACTCTAATGAGGAAGTAAACCGATATACCGGAGAGGAATGCCTTGATTCGGTTGATAGTGCCAGAGAGATAATTACCGGCATTTTAATTCCTGATTATAGAAAATATGGCTATGGCCGCTGGGCAGTAATTTATAAACCTGATGGTAAGCTTATCGGCTTTTCGGGCTTGAAGTATTTATCTGAAATTGGGGAAACCGATCTTGGTTTTAGGTTTTCGCCGGAATACTGGGGGAAGGGAATAGCTACTGAATCTGCTCGGCTAGTTGTAGATCATGGTTTTGAAAAACTTGGTCTGAGTAGTATTATAGCTATAGCAATGCCTGAAAATAAAGGGTCTTGCAGGGTTCTTGAGAAAGCAGGCTTCTATCTTTATAAGACTGGCGAGTACCTTGGTGATGGGGGAAATCATAATTGGTTCAGACTCAATCGAGGGGGAGTCTGAACTCCCCTTCAATTATAAGTCTATACTTCAACTGTTTTCCAGTAGCCCCTTTTGAAATAGTACCAAGCTATAGCTGTAAGTAATACTTCGGCTGTAGGAACTGCTATATATGCACCTGTTTCGGCCAGGCTGGTGTGGGTAGCTAATATATAAGCTAATGGCACTTGTACTAACCAGAAGCTAACCAGGTTGATATAAGTGGGTGTTTTAGTATCCCCGGCACCATTAAGGGCCTGGATTAGCACCATACCTACTCCGTAGAAAATGTATCCTGAGCCTATTATCCTGAGGGCTTCAGCTCCATAGTCAGCAACTGTAAGGTCGCTGGTGAAAAATGCCATTATCTGGTGTGGGAAGGCAAGAAAGAATACCATTACTATCCCCATAAACATGGCATTATAGCGGGCAGTAATACGTACACTCTGTTCGGCGCGATCTGGCTGTTTGGCTCCGAGATTCTGACCCACCAGGGTAGCAGCTGCATTGCTGAGTCCCCATGCCGGCAGCAGGAAGAAGATGAAGTTCCTAATGGCTATCTGATAGCCTGCTGTAGCATTAGTACCTCCGGCTTCGGCAACTAGTTTGGTAAGCACTATCCAGCTACCACTTGCGATAAGGAACTGCAGTGTAGCCGGCGAAGATATCTTGAGTATGTTTCGGATAGTGGGGAAGTGTGGCTTAAAGTCTTTTAGCGAGACAGGAATCATGCTCTTGCCACCAAAGAGGTGCCAAAGCTGATATGTTACCCCGGTACCCCGTCCAATAGCAGTAGCTACTGCAGCTCCTTCCAGGCCAAAATAGGTTATGAAAATGGGATCGAGTATGATATTGATTATCGATGCGATCCAGAGACTCTTCATAGCCATGGCAGCGTTACCAGCTCCCCTGAAGATACCATTGATAAGGAATAGGAGGAGTATGGTAATGGAGCTACCAAACATGATACGTGTGAAGCCTGCGCCACTGGCAGAAACTTCTGGGGCTGCTCCCATGAGTGATAGTATATCTTCGGCAAAGAAAACCCCTATCGCGCTTAGTATGAGAGTGAAGAAAATAGAAACTACAATAGCCTGAGCGCCTGCTCTCCCGGCTGCCTCTTTGTTTTTCTCTCCGATACGGCGCGCTACTATAGCCGTAGCGGCTGTGCTAAGACCTATGGCTATGGAGTAGAGTATGGTGATAACTGACTCGGTAAGGCCTACGGTAGCTATTGCTCCTGCCCCAAGCCTGGAGACGAAGAAGATATCGACTACGGCGAAAACACTCTCCATGCTGAGCTCAAGTATCATAGGGACTGCAAGTAGAAAGACAGCACGTGGCAGACTGCCTTTTGTGAAGTCATGTTCACCACCTGCCAGCGACTGCCTGACTAGCTGCCAGAAGGATTTTTTTTCTTCTTGGATGTCGGGGTTTTCCATTTACTTTTTTGTAATTGCTATTTGGCTATTAAGTGCGTGGGCTAATAACAGATGTGGGATGAAAATGTTACCACAATTGCAAATTATGTAAATATGGTAACAGTTGTAATGTCTTTTTTAATATGAAGTGTACCGGGGCAATAGTAGTTTAGGGCTCCAGACTTTTACTGTGAACTTGTTGATCAACATTTGAATGTCATTCTGAGGGTGATATCGACTAGGATGAAATCGCCCTCTTTTCCTTATATTGTACCATCATTAACAAAAGCCGATTGCTATAAGAAAATAGACAAACATATATAAAGACTTGTAAGGTTTAAACCTACTCTTTGGGACATATCGAAAACTCCCCATTTTCAACCATCCAAGCCCAAGAGATAGGGACTCCTCCATATACAATATGGGGGTGTTCTCATTTCTATTTGGATGTTGGTGCTGGGGAGTACCACGATATGTTAGGAATGGATCAAGGACACCCCTTTTTCATGCCTGCCCGAAGATATTTTATTTATCATTTATTTAAGGAGGGCATTATGTCCAGAATCATTATATCTCCACACAATCAAATGTGGAGGGAAGTATGAAAAAGTCATTTGTTATTCCGATATTATTAATTATTGGGAATACGTTATTATATAGTGTAAACAGTGAGCACTGTGAATTTGAGGGTAGCGGATTCAGATGCACCAGTAGAACATATCTTGATCCACCATTAGATAATATATCTATCTATAAGATTGAATGGAGGTTGGCTACGGGTCTTCTATATAAATCATATATCGGAATAGTTGATAATGTGTCAGGTGATGTAATCTTTAGTACGATAAGGCACTTTAGTTACAAACAAGCATCACATGAAACAATTGGTTTACGTAGAAAAGTACTCAATATTAAAGACAGAAAGATAGAGATAGCAGAAGATGTCATGAATATTTATATAATGGTATTTGACAGCACGGGAAAATTACTAAGCAGGCATACTGCAATTGGTGGTCAACATATATTTCTTAGTGAAAGAATCCAGGGATGTCTATTTCTGAAAGCTGTTTCGAATGAAGAAGTCTTTAACACGCAGATCAAATTGGGAGAGTAAAATGAAAATAATATCAGCCGTTACTGCCTTGATACTTCTAACATACATATCATTACTCTCGACTTCACTACCACCAATATCAATCTCGAATACGCCCTCAGACAGTTTAGATTTTGCATATATGGAATTCTTAAATGGAGATACTGATTATATCAGTGTTCTCATATTTGGACAGATGGGGGATTATGCTGTTACAGGGAAGATAATCGGTGGTTCGATAGGGTTTGAGAAAGACTCAACCATTTATAATTTTGATGAAATACAATACCAGCGTGTTTATCTTGAAACATTTATTAATAACATTGAGAATAACAACACAATTTTGCTTGAGGCCCGTGATACTTCAAATACCGAGGCTATTGGATTCATCTACGTTGCACGTAATTATATCGCAACTCAGCTTTCGCCGGGATTGATTGATAGCATCGAAAATCAGGTTTATCCAGTTTGGGACAGCCTTGATTCCACAAATGGTTTTACAGATATTTACAGGCCGGATTTGACTGAGGCAGTGAGAAATAGCGGAGACGCCTATATAATCTCCTTCGATCAGCCTGATACTTATGAGAGTGGCTATACATTAGCAGAACTGGATTACGAGTACATCTATCAAAATTCTGCAACTGATTACCTGGAAAAGATACTGGATACCGACCGGAATAATGAGCTGGTAGGCTTCCGTTATTATTCTGATTTAAATGGCGAAGAATATACGATCTTTATTAAGGCTAATAATTAGAAAAATAAATAGGGAATATTAATATAGAAAGAGCCTCACCGATTAATTTCGGTGAGGCTTTTTTTGATATAGTGATTAGTAGAATAATCTTCCTTTGTAAATTATAATAATTACATAGTTGAGGTATATGATACAATGGGTATTCGTTTAGAAGGAATACACAAAATAGCATCAGATCAATATAGAATTAAAGATCATATAGTTGGGAAGTATATTGTAGTAGTTAAATTCGATGATATAGTGTCTATTTCTTCAAAAATATTTTTGGGACAATAATTTATGAAAAGCTTTTATATAGTCATGATAAGTTTAATAATGATAGCAAATATAAATCAATTATTTGCTATTGAGAATATTATCATAAGTAGAATACCTGCCGATTCGCTTGATATTAGTGAGGTCCATTATATCGGTGGAGCAGGTGGTATGAAATCAATAGTTGTATTCGATGAAAATGGTGAATATGCAATTGCTGGTAACATGGAAAATACAGTTGATAGTCTTATTATTAATACAGGCAATAAATATCTAAATGAAGTTGATTATAGCAAAAAATTTATAGACCTAAATATAGGTGGTGTTCAGCATAATAGTAGTATTGTCATAGAGATTCAAAATGATAATAATACTATAGCTCATGGTTATATATATATTACAGGCAACCAGATTTATAGTAATGTAAGTCAAGAGCTTCAAGACTCTATCGAAAGCCAAATCTTTCCAGTCATGGACAGTACGTACTTATCAAATGGCTGGAATACTTCCACTCCGCCAGTAAATTTTACTAGCGGATCAAGGACTGCCGGTGATGCCTACATCATCTCTTTCGATCAGCCTGACCCTTATGAGAGTGGCTATACGTTAGCAGAACTGGATTACGAATATATCTATCAAAATTCTGCAACTGATTACCTGGAAAAGATACTGGATACCGACCGGAATAATGAGCTGGTAGGCTTCCGTTATTATTCTGATTTAAATGGCCAAGAATATATAATATTTATTAAAGCTAATAATTAGTGAATAAAGAGAGAGTATTAATACTAAAAAGCCTCACTGATTAATTTCGGTGGGACTTTTTTTGTTTCTGTCTGCTTTTGCTGAAGGAAGTTATGAAGATCCTTCACTTTAAACTTGTCGCGATTTCATTTAATATGAAATTGGCCCCTCCGGAGGGGGATAGTTCTTTTCTTGGGTACTTACTTCTTCCGGGTGTGGTAACTTTCTATAGTTTCTCCGGTTTTGTAGCCTTGGATAAGCAGGGGTAGTGTATCACTTGCGATATTAAAGAAGGGAAGTTCCTGAGCATCAATTTTTAAATCTAATTCCTCTTTTGAAAGTAAATGTCTGGCGCGGTCAAGATAGGTACCACCCATCAGATGACGGAATTCATGCTGAAATATAACTGAAGCGAAGCCTTCCAACCTTCCTTTTTGAATTTCACCTTGCGGATTTTGAGATTCGTATTCGATCCACTCATATGTAGCAACGTTACCCCTTTTTTCACCGTGAGCACTAAGGCAACCATGCCAGAAGTTCTTTCGGGATTCGGAGGCTCCGGTGATCCGGGGATTTATAAACACTTGCTTTGGGACAGGTCCGAGAACTTTATATCTAGGATTGTCAGGCTTGGCTTCGATAATGAATATTTGCAGACTCTTGCCGATTTGATTGGAGGCTATCCCTACACCTGCATGTCGGAGCATCACGGCATACATACTATCTATGTAGGTATATAATTCTGGTGTATTGAATTCATCGCTTCTGATACGCCTTGGGGACATATACAATGTGTTGGTATCTCTTCCTATGTTACCTTTCGGGATATGCTGAACCACATCAAAACCGTGCTCCGGAATCGATAGTGTAGAAGAATAACGGGAGGCGCATGACAGTTGAATAAGCGCAACTAATATTATTATCGCATAGGGAACTATATTACCGGGCATAACTGATTCTGTACAGTAAAACAGATTGGCTTTCTAGAGCTTTTAAAATATGATATATGGGGTAAACTAAAACCCTGTTCCTGTTTAGGAAGGATGATTTTCTGTATTTTGCTTATCCGATATTGTGGAAGACATTTTGGACGTCGTCATCTTCTTCAAGACGCTCTATGAGTTTCATCAGGTCCTCCATCTGTTCTTCGGATAGATCTATTGTTGTTTGCGGAATATATTCTAATTCAGCATGACTAACATCTACATTGTTTTCTTCCAGGGCGTTCTGCATATCAACAAAGCCCTCGAATGAGGTATAGGCTATAAGTGTATCTTCATCTATTTCGATATCATCGGCACCATATTCTATGAACTCCATCTCAAGTTCTTCAGGGTCACTATCACCTATTTCTTTTTTGAATACTCCTTTGCGATCAAACATGAAAGCTACTGAACCGCTATTGCCTAGTTGGCCACCACCCTTACCAAAGTGAGCCCGGACATTAGCTACTGTTCGTTTTGTGTTATCGGTTGCTGTTTCTACCAGTACTGCCACACCGTGAGGTCCGTATCCTTCGTAGATTATCTCACTAAGATCTGCTGCATCTTTTCCGGAGGCTTTCTTAATGGCCGCCTCTACCCTGTCTTTGGGCATATTATTGATCTTGGCATTTCGGATAGCAGCGCGTAACCGCGGGTTAGCATCGGGGTCGGGACCACCCTGCTTCACAGCAATAGCGATCTCTTTTCCGATTCTTGTAAAGGCTTTAGCCATTTTGTCAAAGCGGGCAAACATACGGTGTTTGCGCTTTTCGAACATGCGTCCCATAGTTAGCAGATTTAGTTAGTTGTTAGAATCTATACATGCAAAATACGAATGGTAAGGAGATTTAGGGAGGGTCTACGTTATAATTGACTATAACTATTTGCATTGTAGACACAATTAGCTTTTCCAAATTGGATGGAATTGCTAATTTACTAGCAATGGGATTCGCTGAAAACCAACTAGAGTAGACAAAAATAATTATTGAGGTAAGGTAGTATTAATTATAGAGATTAGGTATGAAGATGAAACCGGCAACAACGATTTTAAGAATTTTTGATGAATCTAAGGCTCGTGAATTCTATATAGACTATTTAGGCTTCAGTATAGATTGGGAGCATAGATTTGAGAAAAAAGCACCAATTTATTTTCAGGTTTCCAGAGGTGATTGCATTATCCATTTGTCTGAACATCATGGGGATGGAACTCCGGGAACCAGACTAAGGATCCCATGTGATGATGTAAGAGCTTATCATAAAGAGTTACAATCAAAGAACTATAGATTTCTTAACCCTGGAATTGAAACACAGCCCTGGTCGCAGTATGAGCTGAGCCTAACTGATCCTTTTGGTAATACATTATTATTTTTTGAACCCCAGTTGTAATCATGATCTGATATATAGACAGTGAAATTGTTGAGTTCAATGGGAAAAAGCTACCCTAATATTTAATTAGAAATTGATTTATTATTAACTGGCTCTGTCTGATAGAAAAGGTATGCTTTGGTGTTCAATAAGCTTAATCTAATTATAATTATTAGTCTGTAGTTGTTTAAGTTAAGCGGTAAGAAGCATATAATTTTATAACTAAACTGATTTAATAATATGAAAAGAATTATCATATGTGCTGACGGCACCTGGAATCGTCCTGAGGAAGATATCGAAGAAGATTTTCCGACAAATGTACTGAAGTTTGCCAGGGGAATAGCTCCGAAAGATACTGATGGCACTAAACAAGTAGTATTCTATGATTGGGGGATAGGATCTTACCATGACAAGGCAACCGGTGGAGCATTTGGCTCCGGGCTTGAAAAGAATGTGATGGATGGATACAGATTTCTGGTTCATAATTACGAACCAGATGATGAAATTTACCTTTTCGGTTTTAGCCGGGGAGCTTATACTGTACGCAGTTTGTGTGGTCTGATCAATAACTGTCATATTTTGAGGGGAGCAGAAGCTAATCGTATTGAAGAGGCTTTTGAACTATATAAGAACCCGGATTATAAGCCAAGCAGTGACTATTCGACTAACTGGCGTAATAGCTATTCTATCGAGAATAGCGGGCAGGTAACTTTTGTCGGGGTATGGGATACTGTTGGTGCAATGGGTCTGCCTTTCTCATTCTTTGGATTAATCAAAGATAAGCATCGTTTTTATGATAAAAAGCTTGGTAGCAATATTCAAACTGCCCGCCATGCTTTGTCTTTGGATGAAAGAAGGGATGATTTCGAACCTACCATTTGGGAACCCAGAGATGGTGTTGATCTAAAGCAGGTATGGTTTGCCGGAGTACATAGTGATGTGGGTGGTGGATACGAAAGAGATTCTGACGACACTCTGCTTGCTGATATACCGATGACATGGTTAATGAATGAGGCAAGTTCGCAGGGTTTGGCTTTTGAAAATTTCCTGACAGAACCAAATCTAAATCCGGTAGCCAGGCAACATGATGAGTACAAGGGTTTTATGCGTTTTTTGGGTAAATATGTACGTGAGATACCTGATCCGAATGTGATTCCGACATTAATTCATTCAAGTGTATTAAATCGATATGAGAATTCTGATTACAAGAGTGACCCGCTTGAGAACTTTAAGGAAAAATATGGGGAATGGCCAGTAATTGAACCTTAGTTAAACTGTAATTATTAGTTTTTTAGGGTAATTGTCCGGTTAAGTAAGATCGTAGGGTTCTTTTGATTAAAGAATTATGGATATTAAGATAAAATACAAATCTGATATTGATTTCATCAAATCAAAGGAAGGGCATCTTGGTGGCGAATTCTGGACTACGGAGGACAATAGGATAGGCAAAGGTTCGCCATTTTCTGCCAGAGATGTGGCTATTATGCTTACAGAACTTGGTTTTACGCAGGATGATGGTGAGATAAAGGGGCTTGCTAAGAAAATGTTTAGTGCTTTAAAACCTGATGGAAGATTTAGAATATCTCCCGGTAGCACAATATTTCCCTGCCATACAATTACTATTCTGCGGGTACTTCATTATATGGGTTATTCTCTGGATACACGTTTGGAGAAGACCTATGCTCATTTGTTCGAAATCCAGAATAATGATGGTGGCTGGAGATGCAATAGGATCAAAATGGGTAGTAGTCTTAATACGGATTCTTCGAATCCGGGTGTTACACTTGAAGCGCTTGATGCTTTTAGATTTACAAAGTTTCTCAATAATGACAAAAGACTTGATAAGGCTGTAGACTTCCTTCTAAAACACTGGGAAATCAAAAAACCTTTAGGGCCTTGTAGTTTCGGGATTGGTACATTGTTTATGCAAACTGAATTTCCATTTCTTAGATATAATTTGTTTTATTATTGTTATACCTTGTCATTTTATAGTTATGCTACAAATGATGATAGATTTATCAAAGCAGTCAGGCTACTAGATCAAAAAGTTAAAGCTGAGAAACTTATAATTGAAAACCCTAATAGGCGACTTGCAAATCTATCTTTTTGCCGAAAGGGGAAATCAAGTGATCTGGCTACAATTAGATACCGGGAATTAAAGAACAGAATTATCAAGAATGCTTATTCTTGAAATAATGAATTATTTAAATAAGAAATAAAGATATGACAGATTTAATTCAATTAACTAATCAAAATATTGATCAAGAGCATATTTGCTGTGCTATTTCAGATAAAAAATGTGCGGATAGCTATCAAGCTAAGAAGGATTGGTTAGCTCAGGAATTTAATAATGGATATGTTTTCCGAAGAATTAATGAAAGAGCTAAGGTATTTATTGAATACGGACCTGCAGAGAATGCATGGATTCCGATAGAGGCTCCGAATTATCTTAATATTAATTGCTTCTGGGTATCAGGTAAGTATAAAAAGAATGGTTACGGCAAGCAACTTTTACAAACAGCTATTGATGATGCTATACAGGAGGGGAAAGATGGTTTAGTAACTGTGGTAGGAACAAAAAAATATCACTTCATGAGTGATACGAAATGGCTTTTGCGTCAGGGATTTGAAGATATTGAGCAAATCGCAAGTGGCTTTAGTCTATTAGTAAAAAAGATTAATCCCGCTGCTAGCACTCCTCGATTTAGAGAATCTGTAAAAAGTGGTGAGTGCCCTAATAAGAATGGCATAGTTGTTTATTATTCAAATAGATGTCCATTTGCTGAGTTCCATGCTAGAAAATCATTAGTAGAAACTGCTGAGAAAAGAGGATTACCATTGACAATTATTAAACTCAACACAATGGAAGAAGCTCAAAATTGCCCTAGTCCTGCAACTATTTTTAGTTTATTCCTTAATGGAAAATTTATAACAACTGATCTTAGTATTTGCATGGACAGTAGGTTTGATAAAATAATGGAAAAGCTGAAATGATATATTGCTGTAAGTAGTGTCTTATAACTATTTATATGTACAGGAATTAAATTAATTATCACTTAAAAGGATTCATGGGTTATTATATCAATTTAAAAAATATCAGTATTGATGACTACAAGAGAATTTTGAATTCCGCTGATTTGATTCCAAGCTGGATGGTGCTCAAAGAAAATATTGATGAGAATTTTGATATCATCAAGGAATTAGAGATTCAAGATCTAGATGCTTTACAAGAGACTTTGAAAACTAAAAAGAGATTACATGAATTTTCTGAAAAAAGTGGATTAAGTGAAGATTATCTTATTGTTCTTAGAAGAATGATCAATGGTTATCACCCCAAGCCGAATAAGATAATTGATTTGCCTGATATTGAAGAAGATGTAGTTGAGAGACTTGAAGCTATTGGGATCAAAAACACATTACAATTGTATTGTAAAGTTTTAACAGCTGAAGATCGAGATAAACTTTCGCAAAGTACTGGTATCAATAAGGGGATAATACTTAGAATAACTAGACTGGCTGATCTGTCGAGAATAAGATGGGTAAACCATACATTTGCTTATGTACTTTTGGAAGCAGGCTATGAGTCAGCACTGGGTGTTGCAAACGCTGATTACAGGAATATGTATGAAGAAATTAAGCAGCTCAATGAGGAAAGAGAAATTTATAAGGCTAATATTGGTATTAATGATATGAAAAGATGTGTTGAGTCAGCAAAAGATTTAGATTTTGAAATCGAGTATTAAGTGAAGAGATATATTTTTAAGCAGGACTCTACTTCATGGATACAGCACTAATACTCAAGAAGGAACTTGACACAGGCACTGTTGTTTCGGATGCTGAAGCTATTAGCAGACTAAACAATTCAGAATTAGTATCATTACTTACGGACGAAATAATAGATAAGCCTTTGTTTTATATTTGGCGCTTAATTGCACTTAGTGAAATCCCGAAGTCAAGTCTGCTAGACTATACGAGTCAAATAATAGACAGAATATATGACAAATTATCGACTCCATTCGGTTTTTCTCTGAGTGGTGATGAGAAAATGTTTCTGCCTTGTTATAATGCAATGATTGTAACAGCTATGTGTAGATTAGGAAGAGCTGGAGACAAGGAAGTAGAAAATGCTGTAAATTGGATAAATACCTATCAACCGATGGAAAGAGGGATAAAAGTTTCTTCTCCGAATCTAAACTTCGATAGGTATGGGGGCTGCTTTAAAGATACACCTTGTTATATTGGTCTGGCAAAATCAGTAATTGCTCTTTATAATTATCAAATATCAACTAACAAAATTAGTCTCAATACAAAACTGGAACAGGGCATTGAATATTTGCTGAGGCATCACCTTATCAGGCGACTAAGTTATGACAGGCCTATAACCAACCGTATACTTGATATTTCATTTCCGGAATCTTATAATCTTAATATTGTCGAATTAATCAGATTTGCTGCTCAAGCTAATTTACTGGGTGACAACCGCACTCAGCAAGCTGTAGATTATTTAAATGAAAAAAGAACAAAAGAAGGCTGCTGGAAAATTAGCTATAGATATAAATCAGAAGGTTATATCGTCTTTGATCGGGGGAGAGATTGTGGTGAGTGGGTAAGTTACATTATTAGTCAGGCGCTTGATCCCAAATAATTAATATTAATAAAAAGCAGCTAAGAACTAAAAACTTTAGTAGAATTAATAGATGCAAGGGTTTGAAAAAAGTCAAGTACCGAGTTTATGGAACAATTATTATTATTTAGTAAAAAGAAATAGAAAATGGCTCAAATACCAGTAATTAGTTCTATCATTTCTCCAGAATATCTTGCAGAATTTGTTATTGATCGATATGGCTTCGATGGAAATACTAAGTGCCAGGTATTGAAAACGGGAATCAATCATAGTTATCTGATTATTACCCCAGACAATAAATTTGTTCTAAGAATATACTATCGAAACTGGAGAACTGAAAGTGAGATTGATGAAGAAATAAAACTTTTAGAATATCTAAAGGCAAATCATATTTCGGTTTCGCATCCAATTAAGGATATTATTGGTAATTATATTCAGAAAATAGATGCTGTTGAGGGTGAGAGATTTATCGTTTTGTTTTCGTTTGCTGAAGGACAATCTATTAGAACACCATCAGAGCAAATATGTCATAGTCTTGGGGAACTAATGGCAAGAATACATCAACTGACAGTGAATAGAACTGTCGAGAGAACTACCTATACCTCGACCACCCTTGTTAGTTGGGCATTGGAGTTGGCAAAGGATCATTTTACTACTTCATCTCCAGAGATGCAATATTTTGCTAGAGCAAGTTCCAGGATCACTGCTGAGTTTGATAGTGCTGATCAGAATGAATTGAGATATGGAACAGTCCATCTTGACTTGTGGTATGAAAACATGAAAGTCAGGGATGAAACTGAGATCACGATTTTTGATTTTGATAACTGTGGAAACGGGTGGCTATTTTTAGATATCGCCTATAGTCTTATGTTACTTTTTAAAAATGAGCCGGATAAGAGGAACTATAATCAAAAAAAGGAGAGTCTACTAAGAGGCTATAAATCAATAAATGCTATTTCGATGGAAGAAGAAAGATTACTTCCCTATGGTGGTTTGGCTATTTGGCTTCATTACACTGGTGTCCATGTGCAAAGGTTCGATGATTTTTCTAATCAGTTCTTAAGTGAAGAATTTCTGAAATACTGGATACATACTGTCGACCAATGGATGGAATTTAACGGAATTGAAATTTAATCTAAGTATAGAAATAGAATGAAGATCTCAGCCCTGTTAATACTAACTACTCTCTTTGTGTGGAGCTGTTTTGAAAAGACACAACGCAATGAAGCTTCAAATCAAGAAGTAATTCCTGATGAATTTCATGAGCTTAATAAGCACTCTCCCAATTCAATTACAAAAAAGGAATCTAAAAATATAGAATTAACAGAAGATACTATTTCAAATACACCTTGTATTGAAATTAGAGAGTTTGTAGTCGACATTGAAATTTTAGGATGGATCCCTGATACAAATAGATTAAATAAGAGAAGACTTTATAAGGAATTAAATAGAGAAAGTGTGAACTACTTTAATGGCAGACCATTCTATCCAATAGGTTTTCAAGATAGCAAACTCAATAAAGCATATAAGTCAGAAATATTTAGAAGTCATCTTGGTTCTTTCAGCTTTGAGCTCTTTGAAGGAGTAAGAAGTATATGGGGCTATTTCTATAGAAAGAAAGGTGCGACAAGCTTAATTGTCGATGGAGTCATAGAGCAATGGGAATTTGAGAGTGAAACATTAGCTGAAAAAGCACTAGAAGAGATAATGCAATATGGTGAATTCTTTTACTTCAACACAACGCCATTTTTTTGCAGAATTGCTAACAAGCTAATAATATTTCAAACTAGAGCAATGGCTTTTAGTTTTGACCAGAAATATATATTCGAAAAATTTGTAGAAGAAAAAGAGCCTAATACTTTATATGCAAAGTAACATCATCAAACTAGATATCTGTAAAGAGCATGTGAATTTCATTGTTACTTTGGTATTATGCGTATTCTTAGTATTTATTGGGTTTGGATGCTCTGATCAAAAACCAGATGATTATTTAAAACAGGAAACCGCTATAGAAGATTCTAAACCTAATAGGCTTGGATCACCTGATAGCATGTTATTCTGGAACTATGAACAACAAATATCCGGATATCAGAATATTGATAAAATCTTTCCGACCCGGCAGATTTATGCAGGTGATTTGAGCGATCCTTTACCTCAAAGAAGAATCGACCTATCTGGTATCAACTTTGATCTGCACGGGAAGAACTATTCTATAGAGCAATATATAAAGCATAATACTGTAGCAGGATTACTTGTTCTTAAGAATGGTGAAATTATACTGGAATACTATGATAAAAATCATAGTCCGGATAGTAAGTGGGTTTCTTTTTCTATAGCAAAATCTGTTGTTGCTCTGCTGGTGGGAGCTGCTATTAAAGATGGATATATCGACAATTTGGACTCTCCAATATCTAAATATTTACCATTAATGCTTGGTAGTGAGTATGAAAAAGTAACTATTAGACAAGCTATGCAAATGTCATCTGGTATTCAATGGAATGAAGACTACAGTGACCCTGAAAGTGATATTAATGAAATGGTATCACTCTCTGCAGATGAAATCTTAGAATTCCTAGCAACGAAAACCCGTGTTGCACCTCCCGGAGAAAGATTTAATTACAATACCGCCGAGACCCACTTGATTGGTGCTGTACTAAGATCAGCTATAGACGATAATCTTTCTAATTATTTATCAAATAAAATCTGGGAACCGTTTGGAATGGAAGCTGATGCCAATTGGATGTTAATGTCTCCTGATGGCGTAGAAAATGGTGGTTGCTGTATAAGTGCAACTTTAAGAGATTATGGAAGGATTGGTCTTTTTGTGACCAACAATGGTGTGCTGGGAAATGGTGAGCCTATCTTACCAGAGGATTGGATTCATGATATGACAACACCTTCAGCTGGTTATAGTGGGTATGCTTCTCAATGGTGGTTAACTGAACAAAATATATATAGTGCTCTGGGAATATTCGGACAAATGATTTGGATAGACCCGAATGAAAATGTAGTTATAGTCACACATAGTACATGGCCTGATGCAGACCCTGATTCACTATGGATGCATAATTATACTTTTTCAACAGCAGTAAGAGACTATTTGAAAGATTAAAGAAATGTAAAAATTACTGAGGATTATTGTCTGAACCTATGATATTAGAATTATAACAAGTATAAAGTATGTGAAATAAATACATTTTAGGCTCATTGCATTTCTTAATCTTAAAGCACATCCAGCTTAATTTTTTTGCTTTCGGTCAGCTCTTTGGCTTTTGCAGCCTCTAATTTCTCAGGAGTGTCCAGATTATTCTTCTCAAATACCTCGCGGAAGTAATCCCAAGTATAAATACCAGTATCATGTCCATTAGCCCAAGCTGCCTGAACTGCATAATTCCCAACCGGAGTCAACGACTCTAGTTGAAAGACACCTGGTTCATTCTTGACGGGCTTGGGTCTGGAAAAAATTTTATCCCCTACCGACTCACCAGTACAGTGAGCACAGCGGCAAGCTCGGCGGAATTCTTCGGTAGTTATCTGAGCTTCATATCCATCCTGCCACTTTGCATAGAGGATCATCGGGCTGGGTCTCTTTATTTCAATTGGAGGGTTCATCTCTTACAATTACTAATATTTTACCGATCAAATCACTATCTTAGTAAGATAAAGATAGTAAAAAGTATTATGGCTTTGATAGTTTGAACATAGATGAGAGCGGTAATCTTTTAAGATTATTTCATACTGACAATATAAATCATTATTAGTTTTCTATTCTGACGAATTAATGAAAAATCTTATAGTAAACAGAAATCCTGATGTAGATCAGAAATTTCGGTCTTATCCGCAAGAAATTTCTTCTAAACTCAATTATTTAAGGGATTTGGTCATTGAAGTTGCTTCGGAAGATGATACTATTACAGAAATTGAAGAAACTCTGAAATGGAATGAACCAAGTTATTTAGTCAAGAAAGGAAGTACGATCAGAATAGATTGGAAAACAAAAACACCTGATCAGTATGCAATGTATTTTAAATGCACTAGCAAACTACTCCCAACCTTCAAAGAGCTATATGGCGATCTCTTTAGATATGAGAATAATAGAGCTATAATATTTGATATGGATGACAATGTACCTGAAAAAGAATTAAAAAACTGCATCAGGCTAGCATTAAAATATCACTCTCTAAAAAACTTACCCAAGCTGGGAATGTAGTAAAATATAGGGTCCTCGCTTTGCTTAGCTAATATCTTCTACAGCTATATCCATAGTCTTAGCTGCATCATTATATATACTTATTCCACCGGGAGCAAGTTTTACATAACTTATACGAGCATCTCTCAGGTAACTCTCTTTGGTAACTAAACCAATTTTCTCCATGGGTTTAAGAGAACGTGTAATACCTGAAGCTGACATGAATAACTTCTGAGCCAAGTCTATCCTTTTCATTTTATGCTGGGGCACTTCTGCTAGAGCATTTAGTATTAAGAACTCCGTATAGCTAATACCATGTAGTGAGAGTTTACTCTCAATTGACTTGATATCTCTAATATGTTTGAGAGATGAGGTTAAGAATTTTTGAGTTTCCTGAGTAATTGCCTGCATAGTACTTGATATATCATTTATAAATACTTGATTACACAACAATCATAAATTAACAAATTTAGTTGACTACGCAAGCTTTCCGCAAGTAAAATTTATTCGTTTTCTATAAAAGTCTTAAAATTAACCAGATATTTTTGAGATTGCTTCTTAAAAGCACCTTTCATAAGGGGTGACATTAGCTTCATCAAACCACTAAATACAAACTCATTGTCAGTTACATACCTGGTCTGGTTAGGCGAAACTGCGGTAAAAGAACTGATCACTGTATTATCTACATTTGGCGCCTCATAGTGCGTTACATATTCATCAGGCAGATTCTTTTTTACCAAAGTTTCAATCATCTTAAAATCTTTACCCTTCAAATCAAACTCCAGCCTAGTTTTTGAACCTTCTTCATTGGGCTGCCCTTCGATAACTTCCTGTACCTTCAGTCCTTCCATCCATTTATAATCATTCTCTCTGTTCTGAAACAGGTCAATAACCTCTTCAATAGATTTATTAATAACGATATCTACTTCATACCTTAGTGACATTTGCTTACCCTATTAATTCAAGAGAAAAGAACAGCCAAAGTTAATAATAAAATCTGAATACAATGAATTTGGATCATTATCTGTATCCAGAAAAGTGGCATATTGTAAATCAAACTGTAGTTCTGGAATTACGCGAAACCATAGCGCCAGATTAATACCGGTAAAGCCAGGCTGCTTACTATCAGTAAAACCATTATCATCATTACCTAAACCATAAAATGTCTGGAAAGTTATGTTTGTCCAGGATTCGATCAACCAACCAAGATACTCTGCAGGTGTGTGCTCCAGTGCCAGATGAAAGTCAATAATATCCGTATCAATATGATCTGTATCCAGAAAAGTATATCTAAGATTTGTAGATATTGCAAACTCATTGTTAAGCTTACGGTTGTAAAGAAGAGAGATATTCGAGAATGGAGGTAAGCTCTCAAGCGAATTAATTGTTGGTAGTGTGAGACTAATCTCACTAGATAATATGTTATCTTTATCTTCAATGAAATTAAGCTTGAGTCCTAACGAACTAAGATTCTGTCTCCAATCACTTGGCGAGTTTATTTCTTTCTGGAAATTTTGATTATCAGTATAGCTGGCTCCTATACCCAACCTGATCTCAACATTTTCTGTAAAGCCATATTTCAGTGTATTCAAAGAAGGATCGATAGTCATAACACCATTATTGATTCTTATAAACTGCAATCCAAACTCTGCGGTTATCGATCCTTTATCAACTGTTTGTGGATTATTATAAAAACCAGGACGATCACTTACCAGATCATATGGCAATAAATCATAAGTAATCATGATAAAAAGTAATGCAAGTATGATATATCTCATAATCTACTACTTCACCGAAATCATACTAATTTCTACTTTGGCTTTCATTGGAAGGGCTGCGACTTCTACAGTCTCTCTTGCCGGCATTAATTCATCAAAATATTCTGCATAAATTTCATTTACCTGTTCATAATCTGCCATATTGGTCAGAAATATTGTAGTCTTGACCACATCATTCAGCTCCATACCAGCAGATTTCAGTATTGCTTCATGGTTATCCATTATCTGTCGGACCTGAGCTTTGAGGGAAGGTTGGAGCTCACCAAGAGCAGGATCCACTCCTATTTGTCCACTTGAATACAGCGTGTTATCGACCATAATAGCTTGCGAATAAGGCCCTATTGCTATTGGTGCTCCTGTTGTTGCAATAACTTGCTTTTTTATCTTATTCTCAGATAGATCAATATGAATTGATCTTTGAGTCACCTCATTGTCGCATGCAAGCTGCGAAAACAGACAGAAAAATAATATTAAATACTTTTTCATGATTTGGCTATCTCCTCAATAGCCGTAACTAATCTATCTAAATCTGCGGTATTTGTGTAAATATTAGGAGTAACACGAACACCATTTATCTGCTCATGCTTAATACTTACTGTATGAATTTTATAGTTTTTCCAAAGAGCCTGATCAATGTCAGTAGCTGACTTACCTTCGATATAAAAATTTGCAAGAGCACAACTAAATTTTGGATCGAATGAATTATAAAATCCTACTCCTGGTATTTGCATTGCTTTTTGCATCCAGTAGTTTCTAAGGTATAAGAGTCTTGCTCTCTTTCTATCGGTACCAATGATATTATGAAAATCTAGCGAATAACCAATTGCCATTTCAGCACCCATGTGCCTGGTACCCAGGTTTTCGAACTTCCTGATATCATCCCCATCAGGTTCTGCAGCAGAAAGAAGAGCCCATATATTCTTAATCTTTTCTTTTTTGATCCACATAAGACCAGTACCAAATGGTGCACAAAGCCATTTATGCAGACTAGTAGCATAGTAATCAGCCCCCAAATCCGGAATACTATATTCCATTTGAGCAAAACTATGAGCACCATCGACAATCACTTCAATTCCACGCGCGTGGGCGGCATCAGCTATTCTTCTAGTCGGTACTACTTGGCCAACCCAGTTTATCACATGTGTTATATGGACTACTTTAGTTTTACTGGTGAATTGATCAAGATATAGATTTACAATTTGGTCTTCATCATCCATCGGAAAATCCATATCGATCCACTTCAAAACAATACCATCCCTTTTTTCCCTTTGTCGCCAGGCATTCATCATATTTGGATAGTCAAACTTGTTTAAGATTACTTCATCTCCGCGCTCCAGATCTAATCCAAAGATAATGGTATTCAGGCCTTCTGTCGTATTTCTATTGAAAGCGATTTCTTCCGAAGAACAACCGGCTAAAATTGCCATTTTATCACGTAACGCCTCACGTCCTTTGTCAATAATCCTCCACATATAATAGGAAGGTGCTTCATTTGCAAAACGATTATATTTATCGAAAGCCTCTTGCGTAATTAGTGGCTGAGGCGATACCCCACCGTTATTCAGATTCAGGACATTGGGGCTAACTGTATAGCTCTGCCTTACCCAAGCCCAAAAGTCATTATCCAAAGCTGCTTCATCAGCGGACAAACCTTTGATCGAATTTGAAGAATGCTCGAGACTATTTGCTACCGTAGTTGGCAAAATACCAGTAATGCCCAAAGTAGTAATTGCTGCTAAAGCACCTGTAGATGTCTGCATGAAATTTCTTCTGTCCATTTATGCTCTCTTTGAATAAAAGATATAAAGTAACAATATAATAAAGATCAGAGTATATTTTGAATAACATCAGAGTCAATTATAGTAGATTGATACAATCTTATATTTCGTATTTTGCAATTAAAAAATTAAAATCTAGTAGTCATGAAGTATCATATTATCACCTCTTTATTACTGTTTCTAATTATTGGTACGCCGAGCATGTCGCAAGATTCTGGCCCCTTGATACCAATGCCGCCTCCAAAATTTAAGCATTGGATTGGACCTGTAATAATGGTGGGCTCAACCGATATAATTGCTGACCCTCAAGCCGTAGAAACGGAACCGGGGGCAACATTTGGGGCTGGTATAAGCTATCGGTATAATTTTTATTCTGATAATAAATGGAATATCAGGCCTCAGTTTGGGATTGAAGCCGGGATACAATATGTCTCTGGTAGTTTCACTTTGCTTGATTTTGTAACTACAGACGGGGAAGGCAACATAATTTCAGAAGATAATGAAGCGACACAGTCTTTGGAATCTCTTATAATACCAATAGATTGTGAGTATTATTTATTCGATGGTTTTAATCTGGCAATAGGAGCATACACTGCTATCAGAATTAGTGAAACAATAGAGTATGGTGATATTTCCGGAGATGCAGATTTATTCGGTGATCCTGATTATGGCCTTAGAGCCGGTATAGGCTATGATATTATGCTTGAAGGATATATTCTGGAATTAGATTATAAATACCAATATGGCTTGAAAGAATATGGAATAAATCGTTTGGTCGGACATAATTTCCTGGTAGCATTTATGATCCCTATCGACAACATTTTCACATCCAGAGATACATATCAAGGGGTTTCGCCACTATAAGATTCTCACGCAAGAAGGAGGAACTAATCTGCTTCTAAATATCTCAACGCCAAGTTACTGAAATCTTATCGCTAAGCTGGTCCTGGAATCGGTTTAGCTCGTCAATATATAATGCAATTGTTCTGAAATGCTTAGTACTACCATAGAGACCATACAAGCAACAATCTTCTGCCAGATCAATGATAACATTATACTGTTCTATCTGGCCTAATGGGGATAGTGTTATTACATTACTATCTACATCTATTCGGGCTTTAGAAAGAAAAATCGAAGTTATCTTATCATAAGAGATTTCTGCCTGGTTCATAATACCATAGCGGAGTACCAATTTTTCGTTGCCAACTACTACTGGTCGTCGTGATAGTGATTTAGCAATGCCTCCAATCTGAACTACTGAGTAAAGGCTGAGCCCAGTCAAAATCCAGGCAATAGTATTATTCCATTCTGAAATCAGAAAATGTATTGCTACGGTCTCTACCACAATTGCCATTAACAAAGCCCCCATCAGTGCGTGAGTACCGCTATTTTTGTGATATGAAAACTCCTCTGGGGCTAGCTTTTTATGCCTCCAGTGAATAATCCCGTAATAAATCACGGATATTTCGGCAGCAACAAACGGGGCAAGTTTAGTTGGAAATAGCTCAAGACAAGTTGCTTTTACACCATCGTAAAAATCAGGCGATATAGCACTAACCTTTTTGAACTGATGCAATGTCTGTCTGACTTTCATGACAATTAGTACTAAGACCGATATCTCGATAAACGGTAAAGCCCAGGTCTTAAACAAATTCAAATAGGTTCTTTCGCCTTCGGGCAACAGATAGTTACCAATAAGCACCCCGATAAGCATGACAGGTACAACAGTAGTAAGAGGAATAGTTGTTTTTCTAATCAAAAGGAAATAAAGAAATGGTACAACTATTAATAAGTCTAGTGTCAATGCCATTCCTAACTCTTCGGAGCCTAATACCGGGAGCATATAAACGATCATAAATGCCAGCACTATAAACATAGTCAATGGTAAACCAAGTGCCAGATATTTTCTATGTGAATGGGCTAACTCTATCATCTTGATCTGTCTTTTTTGTAAAACAATCAAAATTGTTATTTATAACTATAATTTAAGAACTTGTAGTATATCCTCAGAATATGCTATCAAATACTTCTGATCATGCGATACCAGATATTGAGTATTATCATCTACTTCTTCTTCAAAGAGTATTTTTCCATTTGTCAGACTCAATACATTTAATCGATTATCAAATTCATAGAATATGATTTCACCTACAGCCATAGGGGCAAAACCGAAATCATCTTCATCAAATTCCCATTTGAGACTCCACTTCTCGATACCAGTTTCCCTATCGATCATACCTTGTGCTTTCTGTCCTGCAATATAGAGACCCCAAGGGGTATTCCAAGCACCTAAGACCCTTGTTGCTGTACCGCCCCAGGTATTACCAAACTGCTCATAAACTATCGACGCATCAGATCTTCTAAGCGCTCTCTCCATCAGGGATATATTCTCGTCATATAAATTGGTATATGTCGACGTTACTTCCCAGTCATAATAGTATCCGTGATAATAGCTTTTTGTTTCTCGTACTGAGAAAAGCGGGAAAGTCTGGATTGCATATGATTCATCCAGATCTTCCATTTCATATTTATCCAAATCAAAACCAGATAATACTGTTCCACTACGGATATCGATTTGTGTAACTCCTTTTCTGTCAGCTATCATTAGCGAGTTGTCATTATTGTTAGTCCAATTCTGTATTGAATAGTTTTTAATTATATCCTCGGGATACCCATCTAATAGATTTTTCCATAACAGCGATCCATCTTTGACCGATACACCTAGTATAGCTGTTGGTTCACTCGACCATAGTTCATTTGTGCTTACCGAAGGACTTGTAAACCAAGCAGCTACGACAGGTTTTGTCATGTAAATATCTTGCTTTACTCCTCCGGATCTCAAAACCAATACATCATTCTGAACCCTGGCTTCGACAATAGTATATTCATCTTCATCTCCTGAGATATACTCTCTAAGCCATAATTGCTGACCATTGGTCGCACTATAAGCGGCAATATGCGTCGTACCAATTAAGTATATAATGCTATCGACTGCAAATGGTGAGACCAAGTATGCAGCATCAGTGTAATTATATTCTTCATTAAGCTCAATATAGTCACTTGAAAGTACAGTACCATCATTACTATTAATAAGCACTAAGCCATTCCCATCTTCACCTTCCATGTCCTCAGGTATCTCTGGCTGAGCAGCCCAACTACTTGCCAGCCACACATCACCTTTTGCTGTTATTCCACTGGAGTATTTGAAGCCGGGATTAGTCCATGACATAGGGCTGTTAGGATTATATGAATCTCCTATCCATCTATTTAAGTCATTGATATTTGATTTTGATGCCAGCAAATCTGGTGTAACCCAATTCTGCTGCCCAGTCTTCATATCATATGAATATAATCTAACCCATGTGCCTGAAAAGATACTATTATCGCTGTAACCAGCTATAAGCTGTCCATCCACTATGCCGATAAAATCATGAATATAACCATCCTCTGATTCTTCAAAACCTGATGTCCAAACTCTATGGCCAGTCTGAGGATCAATAATAGCTATCCCACCAACATAAGACATTGCGATATAATCTCTTCCCAGATATTTTATTGTTTCCAAAACCCGAAAATCTTCATAGCCCATTTTTAGATCTGTTATCTTACCTGCGGTCGTAATCCAAACCACTTTCTCATCAGTCATAACAAGTATTGACCCATCTGCCTGATAGGCAATGGGAGAAAAACTCTTAGGTGGCAAACCCTTCAGATAAGTCTCTATGTTGCCTGAAGTATCATTCACTATTACAATTTTCTCCTCACCAACAAAAGCCGTATATCCGGTCTGCCTAAGTGGAACAGAGTAGGCCCCTAAGCGTTCCATCGACTGAGACTGTGGTATGAAGTCTATCTGCGAACCCCGAACAGCACCTGATTCAACTTCAATAGTATAGATCATGTCTTTGCTATTAACTAAAACAGCAAAATAGTTTTCTGAAGATGAGGCATATGTTTGATATAATTGTTCACCTTCGGAAAACTCCCGGTGGTGAATACTTTGTGACCAAAGAATATTACCACTATATATATCAATTGCAAAATGCAGGCTACCAAAAGCAATCACAAACCTATCCGGACTTGGAAAGAAGGAAAGTTTATATTCATTGGCTTCAATATCCTGTAATTCCAAACTCCACCTTATGTCTCCTGTGAAAATATCATAAGCAACCAAGTAGTCATTATCAATAGTTATATATGTATCTTCAGAATAAACTTCTGGTCCATCCGGATTCCAATCCTCTAAATTTACACTCCATATATCCTTACCAGTCTCAATACTTTTACCACCTATCTGATCGCCAGTAGACCAAAAAACTATGGAATTAACCTGAGCTACTGATGATACAACTATCAGATCATCTGGCATCTCTAACTTCCAAGATGCCGATGCAATAATATGTCCACTGAATATCCCGACAAACAATGAACAAAGCATCAGACGAATCATAAACTCATATTCCAATAATTGAAAATAAACTTTAGCAATATAAAGAACTCGTTTCTAGCAAAATTCGGACACTTACTTATTACCACTTGCTGAGAAAAATCTTACTTCGCCCAAATACAATTGCCCATCTAACTGACCAAATTATCAACAATGACCAATGCGGATAATTGCGCATTATTGCTCTTCTTTTTTTATAGTTCAAGCCTTATCTTACAATCACTTACAGATTCTTTTTTGTAGAGCAAAAATTATTTTGGAGTACCCTGGAGTGCCTGTAGAACCTTTAAATAGATTAGTTGATTATCTCTCGGGACTCATTCAAGGCAGATTGTGGCTTAAAGTCATCATCGGCCTTCTTCTTGGTGTTATCTGTGGTTTTCTTATAAATCCAGATACTGAGTTATTATCATATAGTACTAGTACCATACTTGCGAACTGGCTAGACTTACCCGGAAATATTTTTCTGCGGGTTGTGCAGATGGTAATGATTCCTCTGATCTTTAGTTCTATTATTACAGGTATTGTTAGCAACGATTCTGATGATCTGAAGAGAATGGGTGGAGGACTTTTCTTGTACTTCATCATAACTACATTTATATCAATAACATTAGCAATTGTACTGTCAGTCATTATGGAACCTGGCAGGATGATCTATGAGTCTGGTGGATTTGGAGGTGGTGTAGCTGAAACTGTTGGTGCCCAAACTGCTTCAAAGGCAAATCTGTCAGAAATACCGAAGCTTATTTCAGACCTTATTCCCAGTAATCCATTAGAAACAATCTTGTCTAATGAAATGCTTGGTGTAGTGATATTTACTGTCATTGTAGGACTAGCACTAACACAAATGAGAGATGAAGCCACCACCCAGATAATAAGACTAATAGAATCTATACAGAAGATCTGCATGGTAATAGTCTCTTGGGCAATGAAGCTTGTCCCTTTTGCTGTATTTGGCTTGATGGCTGCATTAGTATCGAGAGTAGGTTTGGAAGGACTTATGGGAATTGGATATTATATATCTGTGGTTCTTCTGGGTCTGGGCCTTCTCATGATAGTATATATGATTATACTTAGCTTATTTTCCAGAGTGAAAATCAGTACCTTTATGTCCGCAGCCAGAGACCCCCAGCTTTTGGCTTTTTCAACAGCTAGTTCTGCGGCAGTTATGCCACTATCAATGGAAGTAGCTGATAAAAAATTAGGTGTCTCGTCAAAGATCAGTGATTTTGTGATACCGATAGGCGCATCTATCAATATGGATGGAACTGCCCTCTTCCAATGTATAACAGCACTTTTTATGGCTCAAGCTTACGGTATTGAGATGGGCTTGGCTAATCTATTACTGATTACGGTTACACTTATTGGTGCTTCTATTGGAACACCTGCTATACCAGGTGGTGGTGTGGTTATTCTAGCCTCTGTACTCGGCAGTGCCGGAATACCCACTGAAGGCTTAATAATAGTCATTGGGATAGATAGAATTCTGGGTATGTTCAGAACTGCAATCAATGTAACCGGTGATCTTGTGGCATGCATAGTATTCGATAGGCTAGCTAAACGCACTAGCTGAATATGAATTAATAGAAATAAATGTAACTGGAAAAATCACCCAATAAAATTTGTAACTTGGCCTATAAAACTATTATAAGGTAATAACTAGGAATTGTGAGTTTAAAAGAATCAAATACTGCACTCTTGCTAATTGACTTTCAAAAGGGATTTGATGATCATGAATACTGGGGTGGCAATAGAAACAATCCTGATGCTGAACAGAAAGCGAAAATAGTTTTAAATAAATGGAGAGAACTATCACTGCCTATTTTTCATATAGTTCATAGCTCCAAAGATCCTAATTCAAGACTTCATGAGTCTCATCCGGGTTTTGCAATTAAGGATGAAGTTAGTCCATTGGCAGACGAACCAGTTATAAAAAAAAATGTTAATAGTGCATTTATTGGAACTGATTTAGAGGATAGACTGAATAATCTGAAAATAAAACAGCTGGTAATATTGGGATTGACAACAAATCATTGCGTTTCGACAACAACAAGAATGGCAGGCAACCTGGATTATAATACAATACTAATTGCTGATGCAACTGCTACTTTTGACAGAACTGGAATTAATGGTGATTTTTTTACAGCCGAAGTAATACACCGGACTAGTTTAGCAAGTTTAAATGGCGAGTTTGCTGAAGTGATTAGTACCGAGGAGCTCCTAAGTAGAGTTTAATTTGGCTTTTTTAATTGCAATTAAGAAATGAAAAATAGCAAGGTTATTTCATATTTCATGCGAGGCAATTCATCCCCTATTGTACTACAACAAGGTGAAGAAAAGTTTTTTGTAAAACTACGAGGGGGAATGAGTGGAGAATTTTCTCTATTATCTGAGTGGTTTGGAAGTGTGGTAGGAAAACATATTGGACTAAATATTCATCAGCCCTTTTGGATCAACTTAACAAATGAAATTCAGCTAGATAATATAAACATAGAAATAAGGGAATTAATAAATAAAAGCTTTGGGAGAAACATAGGGTTTAGATTTATAGATCATGTGCGAGAAATAAGCTCGTCTGAAATCTTGAATTATGAACATGAAAACCTAATCGATATTTTTCTCTATGACATATTCATGCTTAATCCTGATCGTACAGATTCTAACACTAATTTACTTGGTATAAATGAAGAGTTAGTAATCTCTGATTTCGATTCCTCTTTGTTATTCAATGAAATAATTAAGGAAAAAGATATATCAAACAATATTAGAGTACTACATTCACTGAGAGCCAATCCACTCTACCAAAAAATATCAGATAATAGAATAGAACTGTTTATTAACAAGTTAGATCAAGTACCATACCATAAGATTATAGATAAAATACCTGATGATATTTTGAATGATACTAATAGAAAGAAAATAAAGGAAGGATTAAAAGCAAAAAAAGCTAAAGGATGGGGAATCAAGATAATTATGCAGAAACTTAATAGTACTAATCTGGAAACAGATACTACTAAGAATAGGAGAATAGCCGGGAACCGCGAAAGATTTGAAAAGCTACTAAATAAATAGAATATATGATTCCCCAGAGTATAAATAGATATTACATCGATTACTCTTGTTAATTTATACTCGATGAATACTTATAATTATAGTAAAGATATGTCTGAATTAAAACTACCAAAGGCACCAAGTTCCATTCAGAAAGGTGTTCCTTTAAAACTTGTTCTTGACGAACCTGCAGTTAAACAACTTGCGACTAATATAAAATCTATTTACCCCGATTTTCATGAAAATAGATTTGCAGCTGAAGCTTTATCAGATATTACTCCCTACTCTCTCAAAGAGAGGGCATCAAAAATAGCAATAGCTTTAAAAGAGTATTTACCCAAAAACTACTCTGAGGCAATAGAAGTATTACTTGCATCTCTCACCCCACCGCTAACTGAAACATCTGATCTAGGACTATCTGGTATGTTTTATATGCCACATGTTAGTTTTGTCGAGATGTATGGATTAGACAGAAATTACAATGGTAATTCGGATCCGTTTGACATTTCTATGAAAGCTCAGTATGAATTAACAAAAAGATTTACTGCCGAATTTTCCATTCGGGCTTTTATTATTGATCAGCCTGATAGAACATTTGCTGTTCTATATGATTGGATGCGTGATTCAAATCCGCATGTACGTAGATTATGCTCTGAGGGGACAAGACCACGATTACCATGGGCTTCCAAAATTGCTTTATTAATAGAGGACCCTACGCCGTCCATTCATATACTTGAGTATTTAAAAAATGATGATGATCTTTATGTTAGGAGAAGTGTCGCTAATCATATTGGAGATATTGCCAAAGATAATTTGAATATCGCTTTAGAATTATGCGAAAAATGGCTTGACAACGCATCTAAAGAATTGAAATGGGTGATCCGGCACGCTCTTAGACATCCTGCCAAGAAAAAAATTGAAAGAGCCTTGGAAATAAGAAGAATGGCAAAGTAGACTACAATTTTGTATTGTGTAATTTGAGTTCAAATCATCGCTACTTGCTAGTTTTTTAATAATCTCACTATGAATCTGTACTAATCTAATTTAGAAGGAGCACTTACATTCTCAATAAACACAATTCCATCAAATAATGTCCCAAAAGGTGCTTTTAAGGTTTTAGCCGGTAACCATATATTGAAGTCATTGAAAAACATATAGAAAGGTATTTCTCCTATATTCCATAAATTAACAAATCCATATTCGCACTCCTTTGCTTCAAGATATGTTTCCAGGCTCGAATCGTGAGGAATAGGCACCTCCTTTTTAATAAAATCCCATTTCGAATATGTACCCTTATAAGCTGTTGTGGCCAGGTAATATATCTCTTGAGGGTAGTAATCATTTAGGATTGATCCGACAGTGAGTAGATTTGTACCGATTGAATCAGGTAACCACCTCTCCAATGAGTTGATATTCTTCGCAGCATGTCCATTATGCGTATAAATAATAATCTTTTCATCCGGATACTCTTCATCAATAAACCATCTGATATTATCAGCCATTTGGCGTTCTCTATGATGGAACCGTTCTGTAAAAGAACTAAATTCATAACCTTCTACATTCCAAGCGTTCTTAGCAAATCCAAGGAAGCTCTTAATCACCTGCTGATCACGACTGGATAAAGAATCATCGCCAAGCAAAGCTATTAGTTCGATTAGCTCATCTAAAAACTGTATGGCTTCATCTCTGTCAATATCATCCTTGTATTCCTTTTGTAATACATTTTCAGCAATGGTCATGAAATTATCACTAAAAGCGACATACCCTTTATAAAGTGTAATAGCCTTTTTAAGAATTTCTTCTACAAACTTTTTGTTTCCCAACCTAGGATCAAATCCTTCCAGAATAATCTGTTCCTCTTGATGAGATTGGTCTACATAATCATAAAAAGCAGCATACTCAACTGATCTACCCTGAGGCCAATACATAGCATCTAAAAACAAGCGATTACTCACCCCCTGGTTTTCTAGTGAATCTCTTATGGCACTAAAATCAGAAAAACTATACTCTTGTATGATTACTCTGAAACCCATCTCCTCGTTCAAGAATCTAGTAAGATTCATGAAATTAGTATAGAGTGAACCTACTCCATGATCTTGTTCACCGATTACAACAATCCTCTTATTACCTATTGACTCTCTCAGTTTCTCAAATCCTTCAGCAGAGTAATCAGGTTCCGATAATGTACCCAGATCTAAGCATTCAATTTTATCAAATCCAGATGCAATAATTGCCTGACTGTAGGCAAATAACACTATCAAAATGGCAAGTTGTCTGATACTAGAAGACATTTTCAATTAATAATCTATAAAACAAGAAATTGAAACTAATCTGATTGAATTACTTAAAGGCTTCATCAATATTTTTCATAAAAGTAGGATTCTTTACTTTAGCAGCAATCTCAATGGCTAATTGCCTTAACTCTAAAGCTTGGTTGGTTAGTTTTTCTGATTTATAATTATCATAAACAACTTTGAAACAATTCATATAGTTCGCATTCTGATAATTGACATTCATTTGATTAGGATCCGAGAAAAAATTATGAGATAGATAGTCTAATAAGAAAACTTCCTCATAAAAATATTTATTTTTCTCTATAAGATCCAAGCCCTCTTCTGAGTAGCGAAAAGCTAAACCTGAGGTAAATAATTTATCCTCAAAATCCTTATAGAGATGTTCAAAGAGGGTCATACCTAGATATAGTGGTCTCTCGCCTTCATATTCTTTGATTATATGTCCGACTACCTTCTGCCAATTCAAACGATATTCATCAATATCAACCTCCCCTAGATCTATTGACGGAATCTCAAGATTTCTTAATATCACTTCTCTAAATTTAGGAAGTAATAAAAAATCAATATTTATCACTGTTACGTCCTCCCTAATTCCCATTGCATCTTGTAGCATCCAGATAGGATATGTATCATTATCATGTTGCGTAAAAAGTACAGCATCAGACTCCAGTGACATAAGCACATTATAACCATAATTAAGGAGTTGAGGCGAGATATAATTCGTTTTACTCCATGCTACATTTGTATCCTTACGTAGCTCACGATTTAAGCTACTTTCCGCATAAGAAATCATACTTGAATGGATTCCTGGGAAATCAGGATTCATAGAATAAGCCTTTAGCAGGTTTTCACTATTCTCTGTCCCAATCCCTTGGGTTAGATAGGAAAGGTACAAGTGGGTAAATGTATCAGGTATATAATCTCCAATAATTTCCACTATTTCTCCACCCTCCATGAGATAAGGCGACTCATCAACAAAATCTGATCGCCAATCAGCAGTACCATGGGCATTCCTACATGATCTGAAATAGTTATACCAATTTGTTTCAGAGGTACTATCTCTCTGAAGTTCTTTTGCCCAAGCCTCAGCTTGTTCTACATAATAACTATGCGGCTTATCCTCTCTGGCAAAGGAGATTTGCGGCTCAGGCTCTAGCGCCAACAAGCTCAATGGAAAAACAGATAGTAAAAAAAGTAAATATTTTAGATACATACCTCACCCAAGTCAGATATTTGAATAATAGGATATAATCCTCAGCTACGAAGGCTGTTCCATACAGTTTCGCTTATATTCTCAGGGAGGTTTAAAAATTCCATTAACATCCATCTGCTAAGACTCAGAGTGCCATCATACTCACTGATTACTCTGGCTTCATTTACTATATTGTAAATCTTATCAATAGACAACATGATACAGTACAGGATGAATATTAATTTCGAAATAATCAAATATGGAAGCTCTGATTGGGAAGCTGCAGTGAATCTGCGTGAAAAGATTTTGAGAGTACCCCTTGGAACAACTTTTTCCCAAAAAGAATTAATTGAAGAAAAGGAACATATACAAATTGCTGGCTTTAACAAAGGGACATTATTAGCAACAGCTGTACTGGTACCAGAGGGTAGTAGAGTTAAAATGCAACGAGTTGTAGTTGACAATAACTATAGAAATAGGAATATTGGATCAAAGATGATGTTATTTTGCGAAGAATATTCAATAAAAAATGATTTCGAAATTATATATTGCCATGCCAGAGACTCTGCTGTTAACTTTTATTCCCAAAATGGATATACTCAACAAGGAGATTATTTTGATGAAGATGGGATACCTCATTTAATGATGTATAAATACATTAATTCTTAACACAATAGAATTTCATCCTTCCTCTCGGATATTATACCACCTGGCCAAATAATAAAATGAACAACTCGCATCTAAATACTTCAAGACTTCTTCTAAGACCAATAGAATTAGAAGATGCCCGGGATTTGTACGAATATAGATCAGATAAATTAGCTAATCAGTATCAGGGTTTCATTCCTAATACATTGGAAGATATGAGAGACTTCATCCGGAAGACTAGTAATCAAATTGATATAGAGAACACTTGGTTCCAGTTTGTGATTCTGAATAGAAATACAAATAGGATAATTGGTGACTTAGGTATTCACTTTCTGAGTCAGTCCTCGCGCCAAGTTGAATTTGGAATAACAATCAATCAAGAATGTCAAAAGAATGGGTACGCCAAAGAAGCAATGGATGAAGTTTTTTCCTTCATATTCAATGTCCTTAAAAAACATCGGATAATTGCTTCAGTTGATCCAAGAAATATAAACTCGATAAAATTGTTAGAGAGACTCAATATGAGAAAAGAAGCTCACTTTATTAAAAGTCTTTTCCTAAATAATGAATGGGTAGATGATGTTGTATATGCTATTCTAAGAGCCGAATACGAAATATAAACAATCAATTATCTATCTTATCAATAAATACTCTTAATAAAGGCATAAATATCTCTCCTCCTACTTATAACTTAAGTAGGAAATTATTAAATAATCTTACCAACTCAATAATATAACACCCCCAACATAAATATTGCTGGGGGATTACCAATCAGCTGCTGAAATTTAATTCAGATTAAATTAGATGATATTAGGTCCGTTTGGTATAGCATCAATGGGTGTTGCTGATACTTTTTGGACCTTCTCCCATGCAAAATCATATACATCCATTACCTCAGGCGAGGTAACCCACCTCTTCTCCTGATTAGAGACAAAATATACTGGTGCATCATCGACTTGCTGTAACAGACCGGCACTAGCACTGAGCGCAGGACCTTCGTCGATATCCAAATCAGAAAGAGAACCTACTTCCTTCAAACCTTCCCAGTTCTCAAAAAGATTATCATAGGTATCAGGGTTTGGAACATGGCAGGCTTGCCCCTCCAAAACAAGATAAACAGTAACACCACCGACTCTAATTCTTCTACCATTTAAGCCCGGTTGTAACGCCATAAATATACCTTTAATTAATTGTGATAAATAGTTACATTTCAATATATGAATAAATTCATCATATTAATAACAATTAGCGATAAATATTTATTTTTTTTGCAATCAACTGAATAGTAGATTATAACAGAGATTTTATACCGACTTAGTCAGGATATTTTAGATCATTGAAACCTTCAGCTCTGACTAATTGTCCCTTTCTAAAGACAACCCTATAGTTGCTTTATCAGAACCCAAATTGTAGTTTTGGCATTATTAATACCAGTCAGAAGCATACCACTAAATTCCACAACAGCAAGCAAACAATGAAACAGATAATTGGCTATATCAAAGGCTTTATTCTCGAAGACTATGGAAACATAAGATACTTCTTATCAGTATTATTGCTGGTCATATTATTCGTATCATATTATACAGGAGGCATACAATCTCTGACTACTATATATAGATTAGAAGCCAATATATTCTATCTGCTCTTCTTGTGTTTTATCTTCCTGGCATTCTATCTTATATCAAATACTCGTCTGAATATTAAGCAACTATTATTCATAATCTTCTCAGTAGCTACTTTATACTTCAACTATGAAACAAGAAATCTGTCGGAGGAACTTTTTAATTCACTCCAGCTCAACCCAAAACTTTATAATTGGTTCTACAAATGCTTTGTAAACTTTCAAAAAGTAGCTGCTCTCGGTATACCATTATTTATAGTATACTCTCTACAAAGAAAAGAACTAAACAATTTTTATGGCTTTAGCTCTAAAGGGTTTAATGCCAGACCATACCTTATAATGCTATTATTTATGTTGCCTCTCATAATAGGTGCCTCGATGTTTCCGTCCTTTCAGAACAAATATCCCAGATACAAACCTGGTCTGGCAGAAGAACTTGGACTTATTTCAGAATTTGTATCAGTCGGTTTCTTCGAATTGACCTATTTTCTGAGGTTTGTTGGTGTCGAAGCATTCTTCCGCGGATTTTTAATAATTGGAGGTGTTTTAGTTTTTGGTCGTAAAGCAATTCTACCCGCAGCATGTATATATTCAGCATGGCATTTTGGCAAACCTATGGGAGAAGCGATAGGAGCTTTTTTCGGAGGATATGTCCTTGGCATACTTGCGTACAGGACTCAGTCAATATTTGGAGGAATCGCTATACATTATGGAATAGCTTTACTAATGGAACTAGCAGCTTGGGGAACAATAATAATTAGATTATGATCTCTTATATACCCATTACCTAATATACGGTAAATATCAATCACTATAAGCTAATATAAAATTAAAATACGGTCAGGATATATATACAACTGTATAGTAGCAATAACAGAGCTAAAACATACCAATGAAAATTTGTATCGCGCAAACTAAATCAGAAAAAGGGAACATAACTCACAATATTGCCAAGCATATAACATGGATTAATCGAGCAATCTCTTACGCATCAGATTTAATTCTTTTTCCTGAATTATCATTATCAGGATATGAACCTATATTTGCTCAGCAACTTGCAACAAATCTTAATGACTCTCGCTTAGACATATTCCAAGAAATCAGTGATCTAAACCGAATTGTCATAGCCGTTGGTCTGCCAATTAGGTTAGAGAATGAAGTCAATATAAGCATGGTTATATTCCAACCAAGTAGCGCCCGTTTGCTTTATTCAAAACAATATTTACACTCTGACGAGTTGCCCTATTTCATCCCTGGAAATAAGCAGACTCTTTTTAAAATTAAAGATCAACTCCTAGCACCTGCTATATGCTATGAAGCCCTTCAGGAAGAACATTGGTACCAAGCTAGCCAATTAGGTGCACAAATCTATCTGGCTAGTGTAGCAAAGCCCCAGAAAGGAATAGATAAGGCTTATGGATATTTCCCCCTGCTTGCAGCCAAATATTCAATGCCAATAATAATGGCAAACTCCATCGGATTTAATGACAATTTCCTTAGCGCAGGTCAATCATCAGTTTGGGATGCAAATGGGATGCTTATTGGAAAACTTAGTAATAATGAAGAAGGTATCCTGGTATATGATACTATCCTAAAGACACTAAAGTCAGAATACCAAGAATAGACAAACAATGAATATTTGGTATATATAAAATTAATTCTATTCTAACCAAGCACTTACTTCGAATATCGAACTATAAATTGACTTCAGAATACCATTATGTCAATTCACTAATAAATGATGGATATTTAACTCCTTAAAGACACCAGAAATAATTTAAAGATAAGGTATCAATATGCTATATATACCTAATAAGATGGTTATACACAGTTTGACCATATCCGCAATAACTCTTAGGTATATTTATGATTCAATATTGGATTATTTGAGAATCAATCATATTACCAGCAAGACCAAAAGTGGCTAATAATTTATCAGACACGACTAACTTAATTTAAAAGAAACTCCAAGGAAGAAAATGATGGCTACCGGCAATCAAAAAGAAAAGATAGTGATTATTGGCGGAGGTATGAGTAGTATGGCTACCGCCTTTGGCATTACAGAGAGTCCAAACTGGCAGGAAAACTATGATATTACTATTTATCAACTTGGTTGGCGTTTGGGAGGAAAAGGAGCTAGTGGTAGAAATAGTAACCACGAAGAGCGCATAGAAGAACATGGACTTCATGTATGGGGAGGGTTCTATGAAAATGCATTTAGAGTGATCAGATCGTGCTATCAAGAGCTCAACCGCCCTTCCTCAAAACCCCTTGCAACTTGGGATGAAGCGTTCAAACCCAGCGCACTAGTTAGCTGGATGGAAGATCTAGAACCCTGGATTGCTTGGAACAATGAGTTCCCACAATACTCTTCCACACCTGGCGATGGACAACCAATGCCCAGCCTTTGGGATGGTCTCTTGCGGATACTCGAGTGGATTATACAAACTTATGCAGATATCCCTCTTTATAGCTCAGACTCTAAAACAGATAATTCAAGTAAAAGTGTGATAGACAGACTATCTGCAGAAGCATTGGATTGGATAGAAAAAGGCATACATAAAGCACACCATAAATTAGTCATTGAAGCTTACCAACTGATGAAAGGAGCCGAGGAAAAACACTTTGATGGTATCACTGAATTATCATTACAAGTGATTGCACTGCTAAAAAAACATCAATCTATGCGGCCATCTAGAGATACAATGAGTAACGGTGAACGCAGAGCAGAAATTCTGATTGACCTAGGTATCGCAGAAATAAAAGGAATAATCGAAGATGGTGTTTTGATCGATGGCTTCGAGGCCATTAATAATATTGACTTAAAAGCCTGGTTTACTAAACATGGAGCTCATCAAACAAGTGTTGAGAGTGGATTAGTCAGAGGCTCTTATGATTTTATCTTTGCATATGAAGATGGAGACCCTACAAAGCCATTCCTGGAAGCTGGAACAGGATTACAAATGATATTCCGGCTGATCATGTGGTACAAAGGAGCAATTTTTTGGAAAATGCAAGCCGGGATGGGAGACACAGTTTTCACCCCCCTGTATAAAGTACTTAAGGCAAAGGGTGTAAAATTTAAGTTCTTCCAGAAAATAATAAACCTGTCGCTATCACCTGATCAGAAATCAATTGAATCTATCACAATAGGTGAACAAGCAACACTCAAAAACGGTGATTACGAACCACTTGTAGATGTTCTAGATCTTCCCTGCTGGCCTTCCGAACCCTTATATGATCAATTGGTACAAGGAGAAGAACTAAAAAAACAAAAAATTAACCTTGAAACCCCATGGGCTGACTGGCCTATGGTTAATACTTATACTTTGCAACAGGGAGCCGATAAAGATTTCGATACTGTCGTACTAGCTACCTCTCTAGCCCCCATCAATGATATTTGCCAGGAACTGATAAACGCCAATTCAGACTGGAAAAATATGATGGATAATGTCAAGACAACCCAAACTCAAGCCTTCCAGTTGTGGATGTCTCCTACACTCTCAGAATTAGGATGGGAAAACGGACCAACAGTACTTACAGGCTATGGACACCCTTTTGAGACCTGGGCAGATATGAGCCAGGTAATTGATAGAGAGGAATGGGGAGGAACCGGTCAAAAACCAGGATCAATTGCTTATTTCTGTGGTTGCCTGCCAGATGCAGATCCAATTCCACCCTATAGTGATCATCAGTTCCCAAAGCAGCAAAAAGCTCTGGCTAAACAAAATGCAATAAATTGGATTAAACAATACCTAACCGGGCTCTGGCCATTCGCCATTGGCAAAGACGATTTCAACTGGGACTTACTTGTCGATCTAAACTCCGAACAAGGTGAAGCCAGATTCGATTCTCAATATTGGCGAGCAAATATTGCCCCTCCGGAACGCTATGTACTTTCAGTCCCTAACTCTACAAAATACAAATTGAAAGCCAATCAAAGTGGATTTGTTAATCTATATCTTGCAGGCGATTGGGTACAAAATGGTCTGAACTTTGGCTGTATTGAAAGTGCTACAATGGGCGGACTTCAAGCTTCCCAAGCTATTTGTGGTTATCCTACACAAATAGTAGGAGAATAAATGTAATTGTTATTTTGTCAGATTGAAACTCTTCATAAACCAACTGTATCTTACAATGAGCATGAAAACTCTGAATAACTCCGGCATAAGTAAATACTTAATAATATCTTTAATTGCTGTAGCTATTTTAAGCCTATCATCATGCTACTCTGTCAGAGTAGCAAATAGATCAGGCATATTTGAACGCAGTGTTGTACCAAATCAAGATGTAGAATCATACTATACAGACAAATCCTTCTTTGTAATAGATACAACAATCTCTACCGGCCCTCATGATCCGGACTTCACGATCTTTGATTGCGATAGATGTAAAAACGGTATCTATTCAGTAGAGTATGAAGTAACTTTAGGATATGCACTACTTAATATGATAACATTTGGTACCTGCAAAAAAGTCGATGTCAAAATAGTCTGCATTAAAGAAGGAAGTTAAATAATGGCAGAAACAAAAGTATATGAAAACATTAAGTGGGATACAGTCCATGAAAATGGGCCATTCCATACCGAGAAGATCTACGAATCAAAACTAGATAGAAGTCTGCCTAATAAATTGGACCAATACAATGACTCTCTCTCTGAAATTCAGAAATTAATAGAAGATTCAATCAAAGAGAATAAACGCTTCAGACCCTACGGCTCCAACTGGTCATTATCTGACATAGCACATGAGAATCACAGCATGCACAATAATGCTAGTTTGAATCTAAAAATACCTTTGGACAATGGAGATCTACATGAAAAATGCCAAACTTCCCATTCTAACCTTTATCTATTCCAATGTGGTAATCTAATCGGAGAAATATCAAAATTCATCAAGCGGCATAAAAAATCACTAAAAACTAGCGGAGCTAGTAATGGGCAAACAATCGCCGGAGCAATATCAACGGGCGTTCATGGATCTACAATTGATTTTGGATCAATTCAGGATAGTGTCGTAGGGCTACACCTGGCAATAGGACCTAACCCCGAAGACAGCGTTTATCTTGAGCGAAATTCCCAACCAATTTGTAATTCAGACTTTGCGACTAAAATTGGGGCGAGGATTATCCGAAATGACGGACTATTTAATTCAGCTCTAATTGGTCTGGGCTCATTTGGGTTCATATTTGGAGTTGTACTAGAAGTAGAAGATATTTTTCTTCTCAAACGCTACACTAAGCGTATCAATCTCAGCAACGCAATACAGCTGGCACACACTCTTGATTTTCAAAACTCTGATTTCATCATCCCGCAAGAAGTCGATGCAAATAACAAACCTCTCAGGCCGTTCCACTTCAAAGTATACCTCAATCCATATAATGAAGATGAGGAACTTGTAGCCGAGGTCATTTATAAGAAACCTTATAGAAACAACTATCCTAGTCCCTTACCTACAGTTCAAAAATATATTAAAAGTGATCTGACAACATTTATAATTGATTTTGCTTCCAAGTATAACTGGCTTATTCCTACAATAATAGATGCACTTGAATCAACAATTTTTCCTGAACTTGATGAAGTTACTGAAGGAACATTGAGTGAACTCTTCTGGGATACAGCACTACGAGGGCCAGCATTTGCATGGGCATTCGGTATTAATCATACAGATACTGAAAAGGCCTTAAACATACTACTGGATCTTGTTAAGGAAAAAGGTCCTATCCCGGGAGCTATTGCCCTGAGATTTGTAAAATCAACCAAAGCAACATTAGGTTTTACAAAATATCCTTACACATGTATTCTCGAAATGGATGGTTTACAATGGTCGGCTAGCCAAGATATGATAAGCAGAACCGAATTTGAAGCTGAGCTTATCAAAGCATTTATGGAACATAATATATCATTTACTATTCACTGGGGTAAAAATGCATCATGGAGCTACCCTAATCTCGTAAACTATATGTATGACAATAAAGAGCATGAATGGAGAAGCTATCGCAGCGCATTATTAAGTGATGAATCAGCCGAGCTATTCTCCAATGCATTTTTGAAAAGAGTAGGATTATCCGATTACATAAAAAATGCTGATCCGCAATTAGTAGCCAATATATCGGTATAAAAAGACAGTACTAATTTGGGCGCTATTTTGTAAAGCAATTATTATCTTGATTGCAGACCATATCATCAAGATGAAAAACAATGCAAATAGCTTTAGCCATTATAATTATAATACACAGCCTCATCCACCTTTTCGGATTTTTAAAGGCATTTGGTATTTCCGAATTTAATGAGATATCAGTACCGATCTCCAAACCTTATGGGATATTATGGCTTTGTGGCTTTATATTATTTCTAGCTACTGCTGCACTAATTCTATTTGAGCAAGAATATTGGTGGATACTTGGAATACTTGCTATACTCTTATCCCAATTTTTAATTATAGTTTATTGGAATGATGCAAAATTTGGTACAATTCTCAATATTATAATTGCTATAGCAATTATACTCAACTATTCTTCATTCAACTTTCAAGAAAAAATTGATAGAGAAACTGCTCAAATGTTGGAAAATGCTAAAGCATTAGAGCAAACTCAAACTGCTACCTCAGAACAACAAATTGCTGAATTACCAGATGTAGTCCAAAAATGGCTAACAACCAGTGGTATCCTGAAGAAAGAAAAAATTCAAACCGTATACCTAGAACAAGAAGCACAGCTATTAATGGAACCTGAACAGGAAGAATGGAATAATGCAAATGCCAGACAATACATTACTACTGTTCCTCCAGCATTTAACTGGTCAGTAAATTTGTCAATGAATTCATTTATCGAAGTAGCCGGAAGAGATAAATTTGAAAATGGCAAAGGAGAAATGCTCATCAAGATATTCTCTATTTTTCCAGTTGTAGATGAAAAAAATAATAATAAGATAGATCAGGCTGCTCTACAAAGATATCTAGCCGAAATTGTCTGGCTCCCTTCTGCAGCTTTAAGCCAATATATCACCTGGGATGAAATTGACGATAATTCAGCCAGAGCAACAATGACTTATAACGGAACCCAAGGCTCGGGTGTTTTCTACTTCGATGACAATGGATATTTTCAAAAATTTGTAACAATGCGTTACAGAAATCCTGAAGACAAAGAACCTACCGAATGGATAGTAACTTCTCTGAAAACAGAATCAAGAAACGGAATACTCATTCCTGTAGAATGCGAAGCTACATGGAAGTTAGCCAGTCATAATTGGACTTGGTTAAAAATAAAGATCACTAGTATAGAATATAACTTCTAATACCAGAAGCTAGCTTAGCATGTGAAATAGTAGGGGTAGTTAACAGATAAAAAGTTCATCCCAAAGCAAAGTCATATACCACACTATAAATATAACAACTTTTCCATACCCATAGCCGACAATCAATCACATCAATTCACTTCACAAATTATAAGTAATATCTCCTAAGATGTGCGGTTATAAGCAGTTACTTGCAAGCCATATCCATAGCTACTAGATTTATATTTAATTATGTGGGGTTTAGTTTCGATTAAAAACTAAACTTCTTTATTTAACTAAATAAAAGGTATAATTATGCCGAACAATGTACAGACAATAACTGTCTCGGATACTAATGGAAGCGGTAAAGCATTAGTTTTAGTAACTGGGGCAACACACGCGGCTTATAACCAGAGAGTTGAGGTAACAATTGTCGATAGTAGTGGAGCATCAGACTCTCATACATTCAACGGAACAGGAGAGAATGTTCCTTTTACATCAATCTTCCAGAAAAGAGTATCATCATTACCAGCCACAGTAACATTCACATTCACTTATTCAATTAATGGCGTGAACTATGATCCGGCTCCAAGATCGCAGCAAGCAACATTACATGATGGACAAAATGCTCAATTCTATCAAGTGACGTCAGAAGATGCAACAGACAACGATGATAATGATAGCTACATGTATTGTAGTGTCCATCATCACGGATGATAATTATACCAAATTTCAGAGCGCATATCTCCTATAGATGTGTATTCTTAAATAAAACGCTGATTTCTTAATAAAATCGGCGTTTTCTGCTCATCGGGGTACTTATGGGGTATGTATCATCTTCTATGAAAGGTCATTTAGCTTCAAAGAATTACTCACTAAGAGTAGCTAGTTTAGATACTATTTTTACCATCCAGGAATCCAATAAAACTTCCTTTCGGAATGCTGCCAAAATATTTTTTCAATCTGCTAAAAATAAAAAGTTAAGTACCGGATTTGCTTCAAATGATTTTTTAAGGTTCTATGATGCTCTGAGCAGATTTAGGATACGAAATAGCTATTGATGTTTTTGAGTGTCTATACTTTTTGTGTTTTTTAACTAGAGTTTATAAGGGTTGCAGCTAATGTGTTGAAAAGTCGGCATGTCTAAGGGGGTATATAGTAGTGGATCACGTGATTGCATATGAAGAGTACAAATCAAGATTTCACTTGCTTCCCAGAAGCAAGAAAGAAGATAGATTGTTGCAGTCTGAACTGAAGCACGAAAGGCGTATCGAAAAACTAATTCAACAGCATTGTGACAAAACTAAACACACTAAGCGATAACAAGTTTGAAAATCGCTTTGTAAAAACTGATGAATTTGAACAAGCTGCCGAATGGATCAAGGATGATCTTGATTATAATGATTCGGGAATTTGGTCTTATGTAGGTGCTGGTAGTGCTATTACAGAATCGCAGATCAAACAAGTTCTTTACTCTTATATTCAATTACAATTAGGATGCCCTAAGCTTTCAGTACTCAATTTAGCTGAAAACAATGGTGGTAGTACACCTCAACTTAGGTTATTTGGTGCTGTAGTAAGCCTTTCGAACCAAACACCCACTACAACAGATGCAATACTAAAAGCACTATATAAGGGAACAATGAATGGTGGTATAACTTCTACTTCTACCCTCAATCCCCGAAATGCTAAAGTTACTGAGCGGTATCAATTAGTGGAAGAACCTGGTGAATTAGAAAAGTTTATCGATAGTGGTTTAGAGCTTGGAAAAAACTTTATGAGAGCATCTAATTCCGTAGTGAGAGGTGTCGGAGGCGCGGTTGAAGGAGCTGGTGGATTAATTGGCACTGTAGGCGAACAATCTAATTGGTTAATTCCTGCTACAATTGGCACGGTAGCGATGGCAGGTATTGGGCTGGTATATTTAGCATTTAGAAACCCCTCTAAGATTTCAGCAGCTAGAGGGGCCTTTAAATGAGTTGGTTCACAGACAATGTAAACAAATTAACCGGTGGGGTTACGGATTCTTTAATTAATAGAACTGATAGTACGCTAGCCGGTGTAGATAAAACTGTAAATGAGGTAGGAAAGTTAACGGAAGAAGTTAATAAACATCTTCCGGTTATAAAGATAGGGGTTACAGTAGGTGGAATCGTTTTGCTAGCCTACTTAGTTACTGGTATTGGTAGAAATATTATAGGAACCGATTGATGCCAAAACCTGTCAAAAGGGTGAAGATAGCCCGTTCTTTTTCTAATAATAATGATGTAATAACGCGGCAGATTGTCAAAGAAATGTGGCGGTTGATTACAAGAGATGAGAAAGATGAAATTGCGATAAAATTAGCAAGAAGTCTACGAAAATCTACGCATGAAAAAACAGCTCAAAGTGTTTTTGACTGGATAAAAAATAATGTTCCATATAAAGCAGATCCTGAAGGGATTGAACACTTAACTGCTCCTATAAGGTTGATAGATGGAACACGCGATGGAGAAGATTGTGACGGAATGATAATGTTGGGTGTCTGTTTGTTAAGGATACTAGGCATTCCCGCAAGAATAGTCACTATAGCATGGCGTAAACATGAATTTACTCATGTCGTTGCACAAGTTAAAATAAAAGGTAAGTGGGAGTGGTTTGATCCGGCTTACCAAGACAAATTTGGTATTACTATAGATGAAAGTAAAATAAAACGATACGGAGTGTCTAATAAGCCCATGTCAAGTTTAGCAATACATTCTTTGGAAGATGGATATATGAGTGGAAGCCAGGATTTGAGTGATTGCGGCTGCGGCGGAAAATGTGGGGGGTGTGGAAAGTCTAAAAGAAAGTCCATGCCTCAAAATGTAAATATTATTGTTGCTGGTAATGAATCATCAGATAGTAGTACAGTAACAAATCCTGGTCGCGGTGGCACTAATGGTACTCATACAATAGAGAAAAGATTTATTCCAAAAGAAAAAATTGTAGAAGTACCTGTTAATGTTGAGAAGAAAGTATTTAATCCTAATTCTGCAAAAGTGGCAGCCCGGGGAAGAGTCAATGAATCGGGGTTACCTGTTCAGGCTATATCTACACATAGAGCTACATTCCTTTACCCCTTTGTTTGATGTCAAGACCTTGGAATAGTACATATAAGTTAGAGAAATCCCCTAATTCCAGAGGGCAGGCTATTCATTTTCCGTTAACTAAGAACTATTCGGGAATTGATAGGTTTCTTAAAGGAATGGGACCTTGGCAATCACCTACTATTTCACAAAGAAATATAGGTGAAATAGCTATGGATTTTTGGAGACGCAAATGTGCAGAATCACAAAAAGATTTAGCTTTCGACAAGTGCTTGCAGAAAATGGTAAATGTATTCTATTCGGTAGAATCAACTTCATATATGCCTTGGTGTGCTGTTTTTGCTTGGACTGTGGTTAATGAAGCATATAAGTGTCTGGGTAAAGAGTCTTCTAATATTGTTCCTAAAGAAAGTGGGAATGTTGCGAGGATATACGAATCTTTGAGAAAATCGGCAGGTAGCCTATTTAGTTCATACCCACAAGTTGGGGATATTTTCTTTCGCTCGAAAACTGGAAATGCTGGCTCGGGTCATATGGGGATTGTCGTTGACGTTTCTTCCAAAGAATTGGTAACGATTGAAGGAAATATTTTAACTGATACTGTAGAGGGCCCCGAACGTGACGGTGTTGGAGCATGGGTATATAAACGATCTCTATATCAAAATGCAGATAATCAATTTAGATTCTTTTCAGTTTGGAAGGATTTAGAGCGCTTTGAGCCAAGTCACTACCATTATAGAGATGGAAAATGTAATGCAAGAAGAAGTTTGCCGGTTGTAATTGATAGAGTTGCTGGTAATATTAATAGTAAACCCGAAGCTGTACCTGTAAATACTATGGCTCCGGCTAAGGACTGCACTGGAGAGAGTGGCATATTAAAATCAGAAATGCAAAAATTGTTTGGCTCTGCTTATGATGAGCAATCTCCTGAAGCCATTCAAAAGAAGAAAAATATATGTAAAAATATTGTAATTCCTAGCATTTCAAAAAACGCTTCGAAACTTCAAAATATAAGAGAAGTTTGGGAGAATCCTAATACTCGTATAGCTGTTTATACAGATATATTTAGTAGAGAAAAAACAAAATCCAAAGCACAATATCACGGTTCAGCGTTTTCTGGTACTTATCAAAATTCTATAGCAGATCCAGGTGGTCATACTGGATTCGGGTTGTTTAAAATTGGTAATAATATTCCAGTTTATGTTTTAGACATGAATAACCCTAAATCAGTAGCTTTGTGCTTTAAACAGCACAAGGGACAAAGGGTTCCAGCTCATTTCATAAATACTAAATCAAAACCTGAAGCCAGAATATTTAATGACCCTACAGAGATGGGGGGCTATGAACCGGCTTCCTGGAAGCATTTTGCGTATATACCTTTTGGATCTGACAAAGGAAAACTTGACGCTACCTTGTTAGGGGGGCAACCTTTAACTACAAATGATCTTACAGTTCCTGACGAAAGAGGGCAAAGATATTATGTTAGTGGTGCCGCCAATGGATTCGTAAATCTTTTCACTGAGTTCTTTAAAGAGAACCCTCAGTACACCAAACGAATTAGTAATTTTTCTTTAAATGGTTTTTCTTTTAAAGAAATGCTGCGTTGGATGGATGCTTATGCTAAGAATAATCCGACAAAACAATATTTACCAGTTATTATTTACTCTAATATTCCAGTCAGAAAAAGAGTTCCCGCCGGTAATGATACTTTAGGAATGGTGCTTGGTTTGGTAACAGTGGCAGCAAATATTTTGACCGCTGGAGCATCGATGCCGGCGTTTGCGGCTTTAGCACCGTTAGCTGTTGGTGCAAAAGAAGTAGCAGGGATTGGACAAGCTATTAGAAGTGGCTTTCAGGCAGTAGAAATGTTGCGTGGCAATTTTTCAATTCAGAATGTTTCAGTTGCTCTAGCTTCGCTTTCTGAAATGGCTGACATGATGGCCCCTGAAGTTGCAAAGGGGTTTAGGGAACAGGTGAATGAATGGGGTAAATCGGCCAATGTTGCTATTGGAAGTTATTTGTCTTATGCTCGCAATAGTATTGGTGATCTAGTGACAAAAAATGGAGATCTAAACATTAGTCTCCATAGTGCAAAACAATGGTTTGCGAGTAATGTGGGACTTTCACTTAATGAATCCACCAATTTTATTGAGTCATTTAGTTCAGTAGTAAATGGTTATCAGGGTTATGATATTCGCCAGTTCTCAAAGAATGTTATTGATGGAAGCGGGTATTCAGGGTTAAATAAAGTGTTAACCAATGCTGAAAACATTTTTAGTATGCAGCAAGCTAGTTTGAAGTTTACAAACAGCGATGCAGTTAATCATATAATAGGTTCAATTGCTAGCAGTAATACTTCGGACATGTTCAGAAATCCAACGATAGGTAATATTTTTTCGAGTGCTGGTAGTTCTATAATCCGCGCCATTCCTAATGCTGAAAAGATTGTTGAGGCAGTTGGTAAAAAAAGATTTCAAGCCTCAGTTTCAAGTATTGAAGAACAGGCAGCATTGATTGGTAGTGTTTTTGGACTGTTAGAAGATCCTTGTGTTTACAAACCAATACAACAAGAAGCTTTAACTACTAAAGCTTATGATTTTGTTAGAAAAGGGCTACCGTTTCCTATGCCAGCATCAATTCCTGATGGTGATGCTGAATGTTATAAAGTAATAATTGAACAGGATACCGGAGGCGAGGTACTATGGTGTCCAGATGGTTATGATATAGATTCTGCAACTGGAAAATTGCGTTGCAATACCCCGCAATTTGGTGTTGATTGGGAAGGAGGGACGCCAAATCAGGCTACGGGAAAGCGCAATCAGGATGGGTTACTAGCATCATGTCCGCCAGGTTCCCAATTGGACACTGTAACTGGCGCGTGTGTGAAGGTTAAAGAAAATAATGCTGGTGATTCAAACGGACAAAGCAAGGATTATGGAGTAGTAAGAAATGATAGAATTGGTATAACAAGTGAACAACTTGTATCTGTTAAAAACTATATCACACCTTGTATATACTTGAAAAATGGACAGTATTGGTTTGACCCCGTTAAGGGTGATTCTATTGATGTTAATCAATACAGCCGTGTAAATAGTTCTTTGAATATTAATAATGTATCTGGTAGCAAGAAACTTCCTTTAGATGTTTCTTCACCTTTCGATTCGCAACCACCACTGAAGGTCGTTAACACGCCTTTGCCGCTACCAAATAGGAGTTTTACATCATTAAAAGATGCTCCAATAAAAGCATATAAAGATCAAATGGGGTTTTATATAGTCGCAGGAGGCAAGAAGCAATATATAGTTGACTGTTTGCCTGTTGACTCATACAAAGAAAGTGTTCAATTCAAATTTCCTTGTTCTAATATGCGAGAATATGGGAATGGTGTGCAATTTCTTTGGAATAAGCAATGGTTGGAAGCAATAAAAACGAATGGTGGATGGATTGCTCAATTTAAAGGTAAGTGGTATTTAATTGATGTCAAGACTTGTCGCCTTCAGGTGCCTCAAGATGACAACTCATCTAAGGAAGGGGGAAATGGGGCTGCTCATAAGGAAGAAGTTGATAGGCTTATATCGATCAATAAAAAACTTATAGAAGATCTGGAGAGCGAAAGACTAAAGAAGCAAGAAAAGATAGTTGAATATGTAGAATCCCCTGAAGATTCAGTTCTAAGAAAAAGGTTGGTTGATCTTACTTCGGAAAAACAGCAACTAGAATCGGAATTGCTAAGAATAAAGTCGACTGTTACAAATCAAGATTCAAGCTTGTATTTGAGGCAGATTGAAAGGTTGAAAGAGGATAATAGTCGGTTGCAAAACCAAATTGCTATAAGTAAAAATTCTGAAAATGAGCTTGAAGGTCGTGAGAAAGAGTTACGATCTCTTCGCGAATCTATTAAAGAATATGAGAGAAAATTAAAAGATTGTGCCAATGAGCGGGAGTTAACTATAAGCAATAATCCGGAGTGTACGGATTGTGACTTAGCTAAGCTGCCTACATATGTTGAGGAACGCAAAATTACTAGGTATGGGCATAGCAGAATGAATGTCCCTGATTGTGGTTGTGATGATTGTGAATGTTAAGTATTTAAAATTGAAAATGATAAAGAAAATATTTGAAATCGAGAGGGTAAGAAATGAATAAAGTTGACACGCTCGAAGACTGTGGAATTGTACCAGAAGGAACAAATGATGGGTTTGATATAGGCTCTTGGTATGATGATGTTGTTGGGAGGCTGCCTCCAGAATTAACAAAAGAGGCTGCTAAGCAAGGAAAAAAAATTGTTCAATCAGCAGGCGAAGCTACCGGAAACGCTATCACTAAAAAAATTGAAAACTATGTTGAGAAGAAGGCGGATCCTGATGCTCTGAAAAATGTGTTATTGCCAGGTGGCAATGAATATGGTCAAGCTTCTAATTCTAATGATTCTAATGAAAAAGGTATCATTGATCAAGTTAAACCATATTTAACACATCCCGCAACCGTCGGCGCGGCTTTGGGTGGAACACTTTATTTGGCGAAGGTAACGGGGCCTTTAACATCACTTTTATTGGGAGTTGTTGGTATGGGTGCTACTTATTTACTGCATCACAAAGATGAGGCAAAATCAACTATTGAAAATACAGTTCAGAAAATTAAAAATACAGTTAAGGAAAGCTAAATGAATAAACCTAAAAGAAGAAGGCGACAAGGTACTAGTCTCAAAGACAAGAAAGGGTTCTCGTTAGGTAGGGTTGGCCAATTGTTCAATAAAAAGAACGCTATAAAAGCAGCTCAACATATAGGTGTAATTGTAGCATGTGAAATTACACCAACTGTAGTGCAGGTGGCAGGAGGAACCAATAAAGATACTGGAATGCCAAGAATTGATATGACGGGCGCAATTCCAAATCTTGCCGTTGGGGCCGTGTTTATGGCCGCTTGTGCTGGTTTTGGGAGAAATGACTTAGCAGCTTCTGTTGGCGCAGTTAAAGTTGGAAAAGCGATGTATACACATGCCAATAGATCAATTGCTCAGGTGTTAGGAACCCCGCTTTTACCGGCTTCAAAAAAGGATGTTGTTTGGACTGGTGGTGCTGTTCCAACCGCTGGAGCGGTGGCCGATGGCGAGTTGTTTCCGGTACAGTTAGATAATGGACAAGTTAAATATTTGTCCAGGGCTGATATAAATCCTGACGGTACCATTGAAGACATGTGGAAGTCTGAAACATCAAACATTGATGGGCAATTGAACCAATTGCCGGTTGCTTCAGAAACTATGAACGATAATATAAATACACTTGCTGATAAGGTAAACACTTTGAATGACAATGTAAATACTTTAGAAGATAATATAAACACTTTAGAAGATGATATGGGTTACGGGGCAAATGCTCTTGAAGGATTCGATAATAATTATTTGAGTAATTAATATAACACACACTTTTTAAGGAGATAAAAATGAACGAAAAGGTCGCTCAGAAAGATAAAGAACTGGTATTCTATGGAGATGAGCCAGGGGACTTTATAGGAGACACGAGGGCTGTCTATGACACCGCATTTTTTAGTTGTGCTACGGCTTTAACAGATAAGCAGTTATTCCAACGTGGTGGAGATACTCATGAAGATTATAAAAATGGGTCATTTCCTACTGATGAATACGCACGCCGTATAATTGGAATATCCGTAGAAACAGATTTGGTTTTCAATGGTACAGCATTGACTAACCCTAATAATTATGCAAGGTTTATAAAGCATTCTAAAATTGTCTTGAATAGAGGTAAAAGACAGGTTGGTGAATATTTGCTTTGTGATTTATTAGGAATTAATATTAATACCAATCCTGCGGCAATTGCTACTACAGTACAAAAGATATTTAATAATATTGATTCTAAATACATTTTCAAATTGAAACGCCCACTCAGAGTTGGAAAAGGTAAAGAATTGACTGTTAAATTTATTCCTGCTGATTCTTTAACTACAGCAGCATACGACGCAACTGCTACACCTGTTTACCCAAATTCTGGAATGACTAATTCTGGTTCTGGTTATGCGTTGACCGTAAGGTTTTATGTAGATGAGTATGAAGTTAATACCTAATTGTTTTTAATTATTTGTGGGTAAGCTTCATCCTCCAGTATACAGTCACTTCACTGTAGCCATAAGAGCTTACCCACAATAATTGAATTTCATAAAGACTGATTAAGGTCAGTCTTTTTAAAGTTCAATTAATGAAGGATAAACAATGAATCTCCAGGAAATACAAAAAAGGATTGATTTAACAAAGCCTTATGTACAGTCTAAAACAATAATTATTTCATCTTCATCTGGTAATAATAGTGACACATTAATACTAGATAGAGATTATGATTTTTGGTGTACCAAAATAGATGTTGTCGGTTATGACTCAGATGGAAAAAACATTGAAGAGATAATAGCGGGGAGAGAGCAGTTTACGATTTCTATGTCAATTGGTAAGAATAAATTGGAAAATTCAGTTCCTCCAGATGTCTTTTCTTACAATAAAGAACATTTGTCACCAAGATCATTAGGAAGGTTGTTTCCAAAAGGTTCGGAATTAAAAATAGCCATAGACTCAACAGCTGTGGGTACGTCGACGATTTCAGCAAGTTTTACGTTTAGAGTGACTTTGCATGGATATTTGTTAAATACACTTGATAATTAATAATAGAGGGTAATATGTCAAAAAAAACAAAAGCTCAATTAGAAGAAGAGTTGAAAGAAGTAAAGTTGCAACTAGCAAATACTGAGGCAAAAGAAGAAGAAATAGATGTATCAGGAAAAACCCTATATGGATATGCGAGAAATGTCCAAGAAAGAAATGAAATACTTCAATCTTTGAATGGTTTAGGTATAGCTGTGAATATAAAGGAAAACAATCCTTTGTTTAAACTTGGAAAACGCTTTGAAATATATAAATAATTTGAGTTATGACAGGGTATTGTAATATATCTCAAGATATACTAAAAGAGTATCCTAGTAGTGCTGAAATAGTATTTGTTACTAAAGTATCAGCTACAATTGGGAATACACTTAATGCTTGGATTACTGAATTGCAGAAAGGGGCAGATTCTACTTCCACCCCCGAGATGCGGGAGTTGGTTCCCTTAAGAGACGTTTCTTCATTGTTAAAGAAGAAAGTATTTGTTGAATCAATAGAATTTTCGGCTATAGATACAACGATAGATTCCGGTGATGGCCAGGATGCTGGTGTGGCGACTGAAGTTAATGCAGTAAGCACCTCAAATGATAATTATCCTAGATCTCAGTTTAGGTACTCTGTTCTTCCTATTCGATTCCAGCCCAATTATTTTTATTTTGATGGAAAAATCAATAATAAGAGTTTAATCGCTGTAGGTAATGAACCCAATGCTGGAAATAATATATCAGATTTAAGTATAGGCCATATGTTGCCAAGGTGTATTGGAGTTGAACAGGCAGTTGAAAGTTTTGAGAGTATTAGTTTAAGGGCTCGATTTGCTCAATATGTTTCTGGTCAGAATAAATATCTGAATTATCCAGTACATGCTGTAATGAAAGTCAGGATGGCTTAATGCAATTAATAATATCACCAAGAATGGTATACAATAAGGCTTTACAGTATGCTAATGATCTTTTAGGTAGATATGGGGCTAATCCTAAAGAATTGGCAATACATATAACAGGTATTGCTGGTGTTGAATCATCATTTAACGCTTTGGCTAAAAATCGCGGCTCTTCTGCTAGAGGGTTAGTTCAGATACTGATAAATACGCAAAGGGATATTGAAAAGCGAATTGCTGGAATAAGTCATGCGAAAGCATCATTATATTCTAGTAAATTTCCTGATGCACCATTCCACGAATGTAAAGGTGAAGATTGTTTTGATGTCGACAAAATTTACGATTGGGAATATGCTCTTTATTTGGGTACAGTCTATTTAGCCTATCAATTTCATAGATATGATGGTGATTGGGCGAAAGCTATTCATGCTTATAATCAAGGGTCGCATCCTGGTACTAGGGTGCAAGATGGTATTTCATATTTAAACAAAGTACAAAAACAATTGAAATGGCTTTGGGAGGAGCCAGAATTTGCTTCAATAAATGAGCTGAAACCAATTATAGAAAGAAAAACAGTACCGGCCGCAGCAGTTTTATTGTATGAGTCCGGGACTGCAAAATTTTTGTATCAGTTCATTTAGGAGGATTGTGAACGTGTTAGAGGAAAATTTTAATCCGGCTGATTTAACTTCTCATGTTAAACCTGAAAAAGAACATAGCAAAGGCCCTGGAATGAAGTTTCATAAAGGGGAAAGTTATATCATTGGTAGTCTTACTGTTTCAGGGCGTAAACCTGGACAAAGGTGGTCAATAGATAAAAGAAAATGTCCCCGATTAGTAATTTCTGGTGCTGAATTACATAATCATGGTATTAAAAAATGGAGTGATTTTTTTCCGAATTACTATAAAGTAATCGATACTATACCAGATGGTTGTGAGGTAGCGATAGCATTACCTGATAGAGATAATGCTGAAAATTTTGAAGTATTACATACAGAAACATTTATTTCTGGTAATTATCCGCGCCCTTATGAAGAGGAAGTTGAGGATGAAGAGGAAGGAAGTTTTGATTCTTTAAATGATCCTTCGTCCTTTAATAATTCCCCATTTACAAATCCTTCAGATAGTAATCAGACAATTCAAGTACTGAAGGAACAGATTAAGAAGTTAGAGAACAGGATCAATGAACTCAATGATAAAAGGGATGCTGTAATCGATGAAAATGCTGGTCTCCGTCAGGAATTGATGGATGAGAGAATGGAGAATCAGAGGTTACAAGTTAGGATTGAAGCGTTGAATAAAGTCGAAGCTGACCATGCAATAGCTACGGATAAAATGACTAGGGCTTTAGCTGATATAGATAGACGTAGAGAAGAAGCGGAAGCGTTAAATGATGCTCCGATAATGGATATTGCAAGGGAGTTCTTGCCATCTGTACAGCCAGTATTGGCAGCACTCGGTCAAATGGGAGCGGCTTTTATATCTAAAAAATGGGGCGGTGCAAGCCCAGGGATAGCGCAGGTACAGCAGGTACAGCAGGTACAACCTAACGAGCAGCAACCTCTAACTGATTTTACAGATGAAACAGATGTATTTGCACAAACGGGAGGCGAAAATGGGTAAGATCGCAGCGGATACACCTAAAGAGTTAATAGATATTGCGGAGAAAATTGATACAACATCATTGTCTCCAATTGAACTAAAAAGGAAGTTAGATCAATTAGCCTTCGAGGCTGTAAAATATATACCTATTAGAACAGGTAAGGTTGGACGTACTATCACAATAAGAAATCCAAAAGTAGATCAAAAATTGCTGACTTTGGTATCAAAATTTGACTTTTCAAAAGTTGGTAAAGCTAAAAAAATGTTAGCACTACCATTAATTAAGACATATTTAAAAAATGAAGGGTTTTTGAAATGAAATCACTACAATCATTGTATCAATTCTTAAAAGAAACATGGCCCGTTTTGGTTGTTGTAACAGCATTGTTCTATTACTTCGTTGATTTTCAAATGGAATTATTCCAAACGGCTATGGTAATCTTAGTCCTTGAAATGGTGGCGTTATGCTTATCCTTTCTGGCTGTTTATATATATACCGGTATTGCTTTTATTAAGAGGTTAACCGCAGGTCCTGATGAGATATATTCTGCTAATGAGCGACTGGGTAATAATATTATAGTAGCCAGTGTATTCTTAGGTGTCCATCTTTTAGTAGGTATATCAGCTTACGGTATGTATTTCGCTCAATTTTCAAATTCGTAGAAGTATGCTTGACAATAAAAGTGATGATGGAAAAGTCTCTGAAGGCTATAAATATGGATTTGTTTTTCTGACTTGCTTATTTCTGGGGGCTCTATTTGTAGTATTTGGAAGTATGTGTTTTGCCAAATCCAGATATAAATTAGAATGTTCACCAATACTAGCCGAAAAAAGTCTTGAATTAATGGCTTCTCAGGTAGGTGTAATCGAAGCAACGGGAAAAAATGATGGCCTTTTAGTTGAAGAGTACCAAGATAGTACAGGGCTAAATAAAGGTGATGCTTGGTGTGCAGCATTAGTGTATTGGTCATTCTCTATTTATACATCAATATGTAATCCTAATCCTTTGGATAAATCCGGATTAGCAATTAGGCCATTTCAGAAAGCTCGAAGATTAGGAAAAAAAACACATTATTCTGTACAAAAAGGTGACTTGATTATATGGCAAGTAAAAAACTCTTGGCAAGGGCATGTTGGAAGGGTTTGGGAGGTTGGAAAGGCAGGGTGGATAACTACTATTGAAGGAAATACAAATAATGGAAAACGGGGTTCTGAAAGAGAGGGTAACGGTGTATTTATGCGTAAACGAAATTATATTCATCCATTAGGCCGAATGGGGATTTTAGGTTTAGTAGGTTTTAATAAGGACTAAGATATGTCTTGTTATATTGATTCGTATACAGAACCAAGTATACTTACGGATGCTGATCCCGTAGATCTATCTAATTACTACACTAAAGCTGAAAGTGATGCACGATATAGCTTGTTAGCTCACAATCATGATGGTGACTATTACGAAATAGACGAAACAATTGCTGTAGATGTAGGAAACTTAGGTAGTGGGTCGGTATTAGATGTTGATGGCAATGCTACGGGTATTGCAGAGATGATTTCTGTTAATGTAACTAATGGAAGTAATTATTTCTTGCGTTACCGAAATGATGGGACTGAGCTGTTTTCAATTAATGCAGCTTCAGGCTCGATAATTTCTGAAGGCAGTTTACAATTAGGTGATGCATTACGTTTAAATGGCACTAGTTATTACACTGAATTTTTGCCAAGTGGATTAGCAACAGGGAATCAATCTTATACCTTACCTCCATCTGATGGTACAAGTGGGTATGTCTTATCAACAAATGGGTCAGGAACATTATCTTGGATAGCCCCTTCTGGGGGCGGCCTTACAACAGAAGAAGTTAACGATATAATTGGTGCTGTGATAGTAGGTGGTACAGGTATAACTGCAACCGTCGATGATGGCGCTGATACCGTTACTTTGTCATTAACTGATACGCCATTTACTCAAATTGATGCTGATTTGTTATACAGACCTATAGGGTATGTGCCGACATGGGCAGAAGTCACAGGAAAACCATCTTTTGCTACAGTTGCAACAAGTGGAGATTATAATGATCTGATAAATTTACCTGACCTTTCATCTCTGAATGATGTAGTTGTTTATGTAAATTTAGCCTCTTTTCCAGGAACTGGATCAAGTGATTTTGTATATATAGCAGAAGATACTGGTTATATGTATCGTTGGAATGGTTCCGGATATACACAGTTAACAGATCAAACTGCAATATGGGGCCAAATTAGCGGAACGCTTAGTAATCAAACCGATCTGATAACTGAACTGAATACACGCGACACAGATAATCGGAACAGATCAAACCACACAGGTACACAGTCTACATCTACAATTGTAGATTTAGACGATTTTATAATGGACACAGTTAATACTGGTGTTTTAGATGGAACTGGAATTACAACGTCTTATGATGCTGGCACACATGCTTTGACTGTAGCACATGACGGAACATTTTCGATTACTTCATTAAGCGAATTGACTACGCCAGAGTCCGGTGATTACCTTGCAATATGGGATGCAACAGGTCCAGCAGCTAATAAAAAAATATCATGGACAAATTTACAGGCTGCTCTAGGGGGCGGATCTGCATTCTTTGATACTGTAAAAGAGTTGTCTTCAAATTTTGAGCTAACAGGATCTGCAACCTATACGGATGTAACGGATTTTGTAGTAGCATTAGAAGCAAATAAGCAATATTATTTCCAATTATCATTATTTACTGAGCAGACAAGTACATCACCATCATTTTATGGCAGGATGAATTATACCGGAAACTTGCATTCCGGAAAATCTTATCCAATGGGGCGTAATTATTTGTCAGGTGCTGTTAGAGATATAACGGCCGCAAATCAGGCCGCTACTTATACTGTAATTAATTCCAATGCTATATATGCTGCGTATTTTGTTACGGGATATATAAAAACTACCACAGCCGGAAACCTGAGTTTGCAAATTGCTCAATCTATTGCTAACGGTGGTGAAACTATATATTTAGGACAAGATTCGATATTCCTACTTAGAGATAAAGGGAGTTATACAACATGAAAAAGTTTTCAATTGAAAATGTTAGTGCTGGTACTATTGTTACGGCCAAAGTGGTAGACATAAAAGCGTCAATGAAAAGTACTGATACCTGGGGAACAGCTCAAATTCTACTTATGGATTTTCATGGTAATGTTAAAGGATCAACTAATATAATTATTTCTGAAACTGAGTCTGAAAATTGGGTTGATGATGATTCATTTTGCAAATATTTAATTACTAAAGCTGGCTATTCGGTAGTAGAGGATTGATATTTATGAAGGGTTCATATACAATACTTATAGCAGACGATGATAATGCTAATTGTAAGCGTTGTAGGTATTGGCTTCGAGGTGTGTATCCTGATGCCAATATCTTACTTGCAAACACACTAAAAGAAGCTGTTGAGCTCATTTTTATTAATGATATAGATATTGCTTTTTTAGATCTACATTATTCTGATAACAGAGATTGTGAAGAAGTATATTCTACATTTGAATCGATTTTAGATAAGGATACCAAACGTTTATATATAAGTAGTCACGACTGTAAACTAACTGACAATTTTATTTATAAAGACCGATCATTTGATAGCAGGTTGTTAGAATATGTAGGTATGGAGGGTAGTAACAGTGCCAACTGATATTTCAGAATTGAGTGATCTAATTGCTTATATATGGACATTACTTGGAATAATTGGGGCAATGTTACTTGGTTTATGGCGGTTAGCGTATGTAATTGCAAAAACAAAAAGTAAAATCGATACCAATGCTACTCAATTATCAACATTTAAAGGTCAGTTGAAAACCCTTTCAGATAATAATGATGATATATTAACACAACGCACAATTATAATAGAGCATGAGCGGCGGATTAGTGAAAATGAACGATGTGTAAAGGAAAACAGTAAGGATATAGCTACCATTCAGGGACAATTAACAAAAATCAAATAAATATAATATACATGATGCTTATGGAAAATGAAGACGAAAAACAATCACAAGAAGAGACTGTGACATTATCTGCTGATGAAATAGTCCGTAGAGCTGAAGAGATTAGAAAAGAAAAGAAAAAGCAAAAAGATGAGTTAGATAAAAGACTTATAAAGCTGCTTAGAGATTTTGAGAAAAATAATAATTGTATGGTTTGTGTTCCGGTGACTTTTGAAGGTGCCCATCATCTTATAGCTAAAACTCACACTGAAGGCGTTGTAAAACTTTATCCTTCAGCTTGGTTAAAATAATATCGGAAGTTTAAGTAATGGCAAAGCGCAATAATATAATAAGCAAAGCTTTAGGTGATGGCAATGTAAAAAACTTGATGTCAAGTATTAAGTTAGTTGATACTGGTAAACTTGTACCTGGTGGCCCGATAATAGACTCATGGAGTGAGTCAGATATTTCTTCAGCAGCATTTGCCTTAAAAAAAGCATTCAATTTCAAAGTTCAAACTAATACAGATGAATTTATAAAATACTTTGGCCTACGCTCTGTTGAATTTGGTAACTGGATGAGTTTTAAAGATCGATTAGAGTTTCTTTTTGCTGTTGCAGATGGGTTAAAAGTAATAGCTGATACTCTAAACATTTCACCTGTGAAGATAGGGTATAACAAGACTCTTTCAATTATGTTAGGAGCTAGAGGAAGGGCTAAAACATCAGCAATATATCAACCTGTCAATAAATATATCAATATAAATAAGCCACAAGGAACTTATGGTTCATTGTTTCATGAGGTTATTCACTACTTTGATAATATAATTGGTGAAAAGAGTGGTAAGAAATTAGCGTTTATATCCGGGGGACAATCCACTGATAAAAATGTTGATATAGAATTATATCAAAACAAAGGCTTTGCGGGTTTATTAGAAAGATTATTTGAGGCTCTTTATTGGAATGATGGGAAGAAAACAGCATTCTACCATTCGATAATGAAAGCTCAAAATACTGATTCTAAATACTGGGGATACCGTGCAGAAGTTCTAGCTCGAACTGGTGAAGTATGGTTAAAGGATTCAGCTAAAAAGAGTCGTAATCTAATGCTTATTCAAGGGAGCAATTCTTATTCTCGAAAGAGTTCTTCAGCTATTGTTTACCCTAAAGATATTGACCTAGAGCGAGTAAAGCCATATTTCGATGATTTTATTAGAATGATTGGTGAATTTCTGAGCAAACCTAATCGTGCAGAACCTAAACATAGCTTTGAAAAAAAAATGAAACCGCCTACTACTGGAGGTTCCCCAAAAGAGAGGGCGGAAAATTCTTTAAAAGTATCTTCCCATAAGTCTACAGACCAATTCAACAACAAATATACCCTTGTTAAAGAAACAGACAAAGCAATTCTAATAAAAGGAATTTTAGCTTGTGAATTTACAGACCAGACCGTTAAATCTAATCTTTGGATTCCGAAATCTCTTCTGAGAGCAGATGGGGCTATTCCTGAATGGTATCTTGAGAAGAAAGTTGCAGAAGCTAAGGCAAAACATGCCCATTACAGCACAGCATTAGATTTTGAATTAGTATAAGAAAAGATACAATATGAATAAAGAATGGAATATAAAGAAAAAAGTTCATTTCAATAAAGGGCTGCTTATTAAATGTCAAAAGTATTTGCAAGCATAATAATATCAGAAGCTGACCGATGGACTGACTGTAAGGAGCAATCCGGCACTCCTAATAGGTCTGATTGTGTAGATACAATTAAGCGCTATTTTGGAGGTGAAACTAAACCTGAGCCTTGGTGCGCTGAATTTGTATGGATGGTTGTTAACCAAGCTTGTTACATACTTGGTATAAGTAACCCCCTTCCAAGAACAAAAAGTACCAGGGTTATGCTTTCCAGATCCCCAAAGGCGGGTGTAAAAGTAAATAAGAATCCGTCGCCCGGATGTATTTTTTTTAAGACTCGATCCGGTGGCGGACACGTTGGTTTTGTAGCTTCTGTAAAAGGTAATACTATTTATACAATAGAAGGAAATGTTAATGATAGTGTAACATGGGGTGAACGTGAGATTAGAGAAGATTTTGAATTTATTCATATTCAGAATATTACTAAACTTCCTTGGTTACTAAGGGGAATCAATGTTTTTTGGACTGCTACAGCTCTGGTAGGAGCATATTTTACTTGGAAAAATGTTGTTACAAAATGAAAACCTCTAATATATTTATTCTAGGATTGGTTATTGGCGGTTTATTGTCTTTTATACTACTTAACAATTGCAGTGAAAGAGTAGAATATATTACCGATCATGACACGATTATCAATACTGATACTGTTATTAAACGTATACCTGGTGAAAGAGTAATTGTTGAAAAAAGTATTGTAGTACCATTAGTGGAAGTTGATACAACTGTATATGATGAAATCACATGTTTGATTGATTCATTGGAATATTACAGAAAGATGCTTAGTAACTATAATGCTTCTCAAATAGCTACGCTTGATACTGTTATCAAACCTTACAATGATACTTTAAACATTCATTTTGATATGATTAATGCCATTTGGAATGCTGAATTAGGATATTCTGAGAGAGAAATTAAAACAGTTATAAATACTATCTACGTCCCTCAGCCTAGAATTAAAGGAAATTTTATCGAAGAGTTTGCACGGGAAAGTCCATATATCAATAATTTGATTTGGCTTTGTGTAGGTGCTGGTATTGGGGCATATGGAGCAAATACTTCAAATGACTAAACCAATACTTACAAAAGAACAAATTGCCAAACAAATCGCACCTATTCCTATGGCTCGTATTTGGAAAGACTTTCTAGGCGAATTACCCATAGATAGTCAAATTACAATGCTTGTTCACGGGCCGTCACATGGTGGGAAAACTTCTTTTATGCTAAAACTAGCGAAAGAATGGGGCTTAAGGTATCCAGTTCTTTATGTAAATGCTGAAGAGGAAATTGGTGGGGGTACATTAGAGGTAAAACTCAGACAATTTAAGTTTCCACGTTCTCGATTTGAAAAGAGAAAAGGCGTGTACTTTACTAATCACGGGAACAATGGAGATAACAATTTAGATAATATCATAAAATGGATTGACACAGGTTTTTTCAAATATGTAATTTTTGATTCTGCTACTAAATTAGCTAGAATTAATAATTGCAAGTTGAAGGAAATAGTGGATTTAGCCGAAAATTATCGAACCCATAACATTAATTTTGCTAGTATTCTATTCACTACAAAAGATCAAAAAAATTATAAAGGTGATTCTGATTTAAAATATGATGCTGAAATGACAATTCGAGTAGATAATCTAATTGCGGATTGTAAAGAAAAAAATCGTTATAAGTTTGACAAAAACAATATGGAAGTAGACATTAGGAGCTTACCATGACACCCAAACATTCAAAAAAAACATGTTCCTTAGCCGGTAAGGAACTGAGAAAGAATAATTCGTCAATCGCCGGTGAAACTTTATATGAATGTAGAGGTGTTAGAAAAAGAAAAAAGCCTTCAAAACCGCGCATACAAAAGGGTTCACCACATCCTAAAAAGCCCGTACAACGCAAATATGGACGTAAAAAAGTGGCTAAAAAAAACCATAATGTTTTATGGGGTTCACTTGCTGCGCTAACAACAATTGGTATAGTTGCTTATGTCAGAAGATGGGATTAAAAAGTAACTAGAGGACACATTATGGGCTTCTTTGATAATTGTAAAACTGAAAAAGAAACGAAAACACTTTTCCGAAAGCTTGTTAAAATATATCATCCACAAAATGAAACAGGTTCAAATGAAATGTTTCAAAAACTACATGATGAATATGAAAAGAAGCTAAGTCCAAACAACAGCAAATCTAAGAGTATAGAATCAGATATTATCATCGATATAGAAGTGAATGATAATAAAGAACCATCAAAAAGTCTTTTTAAAGGTGTTTCATTTTCACCCAAACAAAAGGAAGAAATTGGAGAGTCAGCCAAAAATATTGGTCATACTGTTATAGACGCTTTAATTGATGGGTTAATAAAGAATTAAATATACTCTACAACCCATATCCTTCCCAAATCTTCTCTTTTCTAGTCTCAGGTATGTTTCCTTGGTAGTACTTCCCTCTTATCTTTCCTACTGCATGATAAGACAGATCACCTTGATATGGTTGAATTATCTCTCTTAGTTCATCTTTAGATTGGTTTAGATATATCCATTTAAGGGCATCTTCCCTATTTAGCAATAAGGGCATTCGCGGTGTTTCACTTTTCGCTGGTTTGTTATGTATTACACTCATCAATGGATTAGCATCTGTTGTTACAACGCTCATGGTCTGATGCTCCTCACCAGTATCTTTGCTAACCCACTTAGAAGCTATTGCAGCACAAAGTAGTGGTTGCTTGTCATAGATGTAATATGGCACTTTGAAGCCAGAATAATCATGGTGTTCAAAGAATCCATCCAATGGCAGAATGATTCTATTCCTACTTGCAGCAACTCGATACATTATACTCGTAAACATTGTCTCTGATTTAGCAATTACACCCTTTTTCCTAAGAGTAGCAGCTTTTTCTTCATTATGGTTACCAGGTGGAACAAGTCCCCACTCGTAAGCACTCGCAGCAATATCATTATTCTTTTGAGTCAGTCCCAGTACTTTTCTATGAGAGTAGGCATTAAGATGGTATCGTGGCTCTATCTCTCCTTCGTCAGCCAGGTTTCGTATCCCTTCTTCTATCCTCTCAGCCTCTATAGTATCTCGTGCGATAGCAGAGGCATATTCATTGTATGCCTTTGTCATGGTTGAAAAGTCAATGCACATAGTCACTTCTTCTCGGTTAGAGTTATTTCCATTCCCAATGCGTCAGCTATCTTCGTTAAGGCGCTTATTCTTGGAGACCATTTGTACATGAATAAGTGGCTCAAGTTTGATTGCTTGATCCCTACTATATCGCCTAATTCCTTTTGTGTCATGTTCCTTTCTTCCATTATTGTCTTGAGCTGAGCTACAAATATTTTAGCTTTTTCTTCTGGCAGCATTATATTTCAAGCCTATTTTTAATTGAATCTATTTTATACATTATTGAGCCGTGACAGTATGTCCAATCTACCTCTGGTATAAGTCTGGGAGAATAGTTGATGCCGTTGGCCTCATAACCATTGCGGTATCTACTCAGTTGCGTATTAGTAAGACCTAACTCAGACTCGGCCTTATGGGATACTGACCAGCCCTGTTTTTTCAATTCCGCAATATTCCTTACAGCTCTGCGATGAGGGTTGGCGATTGCCTTTTTAGCCAATTCTATATTTGTGTATATACCATTAAGATAACGCCAATGTTCTCCATAATGGAGGATAGAATAACCACTATTGTTGCGATAACGCTTGAGGGTTGAGAGACCTACACCTAATTCCACAATTGCTTTACAGTCAGCCAGCCACCCATCAGGCAGATAATCCATTAGACTTATTCTGGCAGCCTCGTTATTTTCAACTTTTCGAGGTTTTTTGCCTTTATATTTTGGTTTATTCGGTTGATAGCTATAATCTGCATCCGGGTTGTAATAATATCGGCCACCTATTCTAACATAATGCTCGCCTTCCTTATAATGCCCCCAGAATCGACGGTTGTCGAGAGTCCTTTTATTTATCCCTAACTTCCTTATTAGTTCAATAGGCTGTATATAACCTTGTGGCAAATGTTTGTTGTAATCTGCATCCGGGTTGTAGAGATATAGGCCTCCGACCCTAACATAATGCTCGCCCTCTTTGATGTAGCCCAACTTGCGTAGGGTATCAAGGGTTCCATATTTTAGATCGACATTCTTTAACAATTCGCCTTTCTGAACATAGTTTTTATATCTCGATTTTTGTTTGATGTAATCTTTTTCTATTCTCAGAGAGTAATAATAATTTTCCCCATCTTTGATGTAATCGGATCCTTCCTTTAATGCACCACTGATCCTCTTATTCATGATGTCATTACTAGACATACCTGTTTTTTTTCTTAAATATGGTAGCGTTGTGTAACCTTCAGGAGGGATAACAATCCCCCTTAATCTTGGCTTCTTAGCCAACATGGCCAGTGCATTGTAACGTTCTTGCATCTGCATCTCAGAGAGACCAGGTTCATACAATTCGTATATTTTAAGAACGTGTCTTATATGCTCTATACTAATTGGATTCATAAATCTAAATAAAACACCCGCCCTTTTGGGGGCGGGCTTGTTAATACCCCTAGCAGAACTGGGGTAAGCTCATACTGCGCATATTGAGAGTTGTGACTCTCTCAGCTTATTGCCAATAGAATAGTTGAAACTACACTATTGACATCATATTCTAATTGCCAAGAATACAGAGCAAATTAAATAATTTATTACAATCCAGCATCTTTTGCTTTTTGTAATCCGGATTCTAACTCATCATAGGTTAACTCCGAGTAAGGACATGAGTTATATAACGTCTTATCATCAGTCACCATGAATGATTGGCATCCATTCTGATTAACTGAGAAGATAACGTATGAACTGTTTTTAACTTCCCGTCTGTGACCGTCTGTTGGTGCTATGTATTCCCTTATCAGTTGGCGCACATCTTCTGCATCTGCTACATTAGGCGAAAATTGCGTTTTCTTTAACGGTCTGATCTTACCATACAACCCACCTTCGACGCTACCATTATTGCCTTCCCATCTAGCTATTGTCTCTGCATTATCTTCTGTTCTTCTGCTATTGTAGATAGATTGGGTTGTTTGTTCAATTGTTTTCATTATTTTTTAACTCCTCACCGAATTGTTATTGGTGTTGCCGCCACCTTGGTAGAAAAGATTATTATTTGCGTTTGTCATTTAAGACATAGGTAATATATGAAAAACTATATATCTATGCAAGCTTTTGATAACTTTTTTCAGTTTGACAAAACATGGGGTGTTTTTGTCGATCATTTATGAATAATTTGTCAACTTGCCTTTACTGTGATACAATCATCTATTCTAGTCGTATATCTGGGCGATAATTTCTCTTGCCTCATCCGCCACCTCTTACCCGTACCATTAGATGCTAGACGAATTGCACCCGCAGCATCCTTGCGGTTGTACCTATCCATAGCCTCCATTGCAACGACGTGCTTAGGGTTGGATTCTGAAAACATAGTTGCTTGACGATTAGCAGTAGGAGTTAATCCCATTGTGATTACCCCAGCCTTGCCATACCCATATCCATCTTTATAAAGTCGATCCATCATTCTTTGGGCATAGCTTGCCAGTTCCATACTAGAGTTAGTGGGATACTCAAGATCAACCGTTAGTTGTACTGCTCTTTGCTCTGCCGGATCCTTGAATCTGCTAGTTCTTAAGAAAACTTGCATTACATTTGCGTCGCTTCCCTGTTTTCGGAGCTTCTCACCGCACACAGATGCATATATTGATATATTCTCTTGTAATGTCTCTATATCGAATGTAGTCTTTGGAAATGAGCGTGTGATCGCTATTGCCTTTTTCTTTGGGGCTACTAGCTCAAAGTCATGCATGCGTTGGCCTTTCAGCTCTTTGAGTAACCTTAGACCGACAACGGTCATATTCTTTTTAACCCACTCTTCAGGTAATAGTGTGAATTGATAGGCGTTTTTCACTCCTAGCTTAATCAGTCTCTCTTTATGCCTACGTCCAATACCCCACAAATCGCCTACCGGAAGAAATTTAAGAGCTTTGATTCTGAGATCTTCCGAATCTATTATGTGTACACCGTTCAGTTGCGGGTACTTCTTTGCTATCTTGTTAGCTACCTTTGCCAGAGTCTTAGTAGGTGCCACGCCAGTAGATATTGGGATACCAACCCACTGCCTTACTCTCTTCTTCATCTTAAGACAATGGTCTCTTAGGTCACCATCCGGGATACCGTCAAGATTTAAGAACGCCTCATCTATCGAGTAAACTTCTGTCTCTGGTGACATGTCGGATAATATATTCATCACCCGATTTGAAAGGTCACCGTAAAGGGCATAGTTAGATGAGAAAACATTGATACCGTAGTGCTTGAATATATGCTCAAACTTAAACGCCGGAGCCGCCATGGGGATCTGATACTTCTTAGCCTCAGCCGAACGTGCAATTACGCACCCATCGTTGTTTGAGAGTACAACGATAGGCTTTCCGTCCAAGTCAGGACGGAAGACCCGCTCACATGAAGCATAAAAGGAGTTGCAGTCGACTATGGCGATCAATTAGAAGCTCTTGATTACGTGCTTAACTATTCCCCAGATCATGAATTCATTCTCTTCGGTAACCTTGATAGGTTCGTAGTCTACATTAGCAGGATACAGCCATACGCAGTCACTTTCGATCTTAATCTTCTTTAGCGTATAATCACCGTCAACAGAACAGACCGCAATCATGCCGTCCTTGGGTTCAATAGATCTATCAATAACCATAAGGTCACCATGGTCTATTCCAAGATCAGTCATAGAGTTACCGGAAACTCTACCATAGAATGTTGCAGTAGGATTGTCTATGAGCGTCTCGTTGAGATCAATCGCAATGTCCAGGTGATCTTGGGCAGGAGATGGGAAGCCCGCGGATACGCTTGGTGCCGCTAATGGGATTGCAATCTTGGTTTCAACTGAGGCTCTAAACATCCTAAATAACGCGGATTGGCTCAGTAGCATATGTTACCTTCAAAAAGAGATGGGGCGACTAAAATAGGAAACATGAGGAAGAAATGAAATAAGAAACTTAAAATATTTTAATTATCCCATTCCGATATACTTAAGAATACTTTTCCTGAATAACTCTAATGATATGATTATACAACCGTTTAAGCTTAGGTTCAGTATCAATTAAATTCTTTCCTTGTATTTGACTATTATATAAAGAAGTACGTTCCCATGTAGTATCCCTCGACAACTCAGTTGGTGAAAACCCAAAATTCATCATTAGACTATAAACTGATAAATGTTTAGGTAAGATAATTTCCATTTTACGTTTCTTACTAAATAGCTCAGTCATTTCAACCCCAAAACTATTAGCATAAGCCGTTACAATGTCATGAATGATATTGCCACTAATGCTAATTCTATGCTTTACAACCTTATTAATAATCCTAGAATACTTACCTTGGGATAGTAAAGATGTATGAAGCGGAATTATTTTTGTCTTGTCACAAACATTACTCGTTATAAATTGTTCGAAACGATCTCGACGAGATATATCAGTTTTACACTTCGGACAACTAATCCACGATTCCGAAATTTCTAATTTTTCATTACAGATCTTACAGCAAGGCCAATCTTCAGATTTCATAAAACTTACATAGTTAATTCAAATTGCTCTATAGCTCTAAATATCTATAATACCACTTGTGGCACTACGGCATTACCGTATCCTCTGATTGATTCTTCATGCCATTTAAAAAAGGTAATTCCGTCCAATTCGGTAGGAAGCCCATCATCTCCCCCACAAATCGGGGGTTGAGTTGGGAACTCTTCCCAGCCTGGTATGATATTCTGTCTTGCAAATTGTTGTTGATTGATCTTCCGCTTCGATTTAAAGCTTCCGGACTGCGTCCCCCCTTGCAATCGCTTGCTACTGGAGTCGGTAACATTCCCTGAGCTAGCATATGCGTCAAACTCACTGAATGCCTTCCTCCCTTTATCAGATTCGAGTCCTTTCGTGGATTCTTGATTCCACTGGCATCCATTGCTACCACTGTAGGCAATAAACCAAACGCGGTCTCTTCTGTGCGGAGCGTTAATGCCCGCAGCTGGAAGTATAAACGTCCATACTTCGTACCCTTCAGCTTCCAAGTCAGCTTGCACCTCTTCGAATACCAATCCTCCATTCCAACTAACAATGCCGCGAACATTTTCGCCAACGACCCAACGGGGGGATATTTCTCGTATTGATCTAAGCATCTCTGGCCAGAGGTGGCGAACATCTTCCTTGCCAAGTCTTTTCCCTGCTCCGCTGTATGGTTGGCAAGGGAATCCTCCTGTGAGAATGTCAATCTCGTTTGCATATTTCTTAAAATCTACTTTTTTAATATCTTCTAATGAATCAGCGTTTGGCCAATAATAGTTTAAAATTTGATTACAAAACGGTTCATTCTCACAATAGAAAACATTTTCCCACTCCATCCATTCTGCTGCAAGATCAAAACCACCAATACCAGAAAATAAACTTCCGTGTCGCATAATCTTTTTATTAAGTGATAAGTGAAGCTCTTAAAGCTTCTTTATTAATCCTACTAAATCAGATACACCAACATTTTTATCGTCACATGTATGTACACTAGTTAATCCGGGTGCTTGAGGAGAAGTAATTATTATTCGTTTTCCACCCTTCAATAGAAATAATAAATCAAGGAATTGCTTATCATAATCAATTATCCCAAAGAACATTTTTTTCGCATTCTGCATGAGTTATGCATCTGGGTTTCTTAACGCCAAAAGTAGTTATGATAACATCAGCTTTCTTGTCACATGACCTCACCTCTGTATAGGACAAGTGTTCTACGTATGTACACATTTCCCTATTCATAACTTGCCTCCAGTAGTTCAGGGTTTTCGTGGATATTGCCAATGAGATCTAGTTCATCATCAAAAAAAATCCTCATCAAAGCCAATAATCCATAACACAGTCCAAACAGCCGCTAATACTAACCAAACTGCACATAGAACTGCCGTCAGGAACCAGTGCCAATTATATATATGATTACCACCGCTAATTAAATGCCCCATACCAAACATTATTGCAGTAATAATTAACGATCCCGCAAACCATAGTATTATATATTTCATAAAGTATTTCATTCACATACCTTGTATAAGTTCCTTCTGTGTTACAGTCATTAATTTCTAATTATATGATGATCTTTCTGATTTCACTCTAAGTACTTCAAGTCTTTTAGGGTCATGTATCGGATTTGCTTCTGAATAACCATCCCATTTTACCCGCCATTCTCCCCCTATACGCTGAATAATACCGTTAATCCAACCAGTAGTAACGCGATCACCTTGTTTTACTATTCCATTTTTTATTTCCAAAAACGAAGCATTTTTATTTATTCGCTCATACTCTGTCAAACCATCCTCCCGTATTCTCTATCAGCTCTACCACATGAAGCATAATGAATAAATCGTTTGTTTCTTAAATTCGGAGCGACACAAGGCACACCTGCCCTGCTAAAAAACTCCTCTTCACTATTACAGATTATTTTTTTATTCTGGTACAACAAGTATCCGCCAGCGTGCCGGCAATCATATTGCTTAAATCTTGTCATGATCCATTCTGAAAAGTAAGTCGGCCCTGTACGGATAACTAGAATATTGTAATAGTTATCTATATGTGGAAGAAATAAATCAACTTTAATATCTTTTTCAGGTATAATGAATTTGATATGTCGGGCATTTTCTTTAAGCTTTCCGGAAATAATATTGTACTGTTCTAAAACAATATCCATTCCTTTATCGAAAAGTGTCGACTCCACTCTTTTAGGTACAGCCACAATCTCAACGTCATTACAATAATCTTCTTCGCGCCTTATACTTCCTGCTATAGCTATCTTATTTGCATAAGGTGCTAGTTCATTCTTAAGATCCTCAGCTATTTTTTTTATCACTGAATATTCCATCTATTCGTCCAAACCAATAATCCATCCATAGACACCATAAATAACTACAACCGACATACTTGCTACTACTACCCCCGTTCTGACTTCAACACCCCATTTAAAAGGATTCCAGTCAATTCCTAATAGCACACCTGATAAATATGCAAGTACTATTATTATTGAAAACCCTATCCACCATTTTTGCCAGTAATTAATTTTTCTTTTAATATTATCACTTCTTCCCATTAATGACCCTTCATTTATTTATTACATAAAACCCTGTAAAAACTTGTTAAACCGGCGGCGATAAACCTTTTTAAAATGAGGATCATCAGCTATCAAGTTTTCCAATTCACTTATTGATACTTTAGGGCTTCGCGACCAATAGTATGTTCCTATTGAAATAGCATGACATTGTTCAATCTTAGAATTATACACTAAAGCATCAGCAGAAATTATTGGCATACTCGGCCAAGCAAACCCAATCGATGTAGTTCTCCATACCAACCCCACAGCTTCACAAAAAGCTGTAAGCCTTTCTCTATCTTTTTTAGTATCACATCTGACTTTAAAACTTTTGAGATACCCTTTCTCATCTAATAGACTAAGTTTCTTAGAAATTTCCTCATTATTAACAGTATCCATCACACACCTCTAAGAAGTTGTTTTTGTATTTCACCCATTGCCTTATCAACTTCATCTAAAGCATCCCTTAAGCTTATTCTAGTACTGTGCATAGGATCATTTGTATGTGTTGATAAACCTTGCATCGACAAATCAATCCTTCCATTTTCTTTATATATTAGATATATCCTGGTATCATCAGTATCTATTACTAGTGACCCCTGATTTGTTTTCCAAGCTCTTTTAGCATTCAACATTATTCATTACCCCCTCAATTTTTTACAATATCCATCATTCTCAACTGCCTCATAAGTCTCAGGAATCATGTAAAATTCATCTTTCATTTTATTCAAGCTTTAGTTTTATTTGATAGTATTCCCATTATTGGCATTCCTAAACCAATTTCCAGCCTAGCAATGTCAGACCAATCGCCAGTCATAAAGTCTTCCATAAGTTCCCTAGGGATTTCTTTGCCTTTTAAACCAGCTGCGTGCATTGTGGCATTAAATAGATCTAACTTTTTCTTAGCAGCATTTAATTGAACTTCTAATTCAAATTTCATCTGTTCAAAAGAATATTCAGACCATCGGTCAGGAGCTGACCTTACGTATTCAACAGCCCCAATACTGGGGGTTGTATCCCAAGTTGTTTTATCATAAACATCATCTTCGTGCATATCAGCTTCTCTACCATCAGGTAAATCAGATGGCGGATTCAGCCATATCTTAATTGGTGCATTTTTCATTGGGTTTCCAATTGATTTGTGTTTAACAACTCTTCTTTAGCATTATTCAATACCTTATTTGCATCATCCCATATTGGGTGATCATTCTTGATAGCAGTTAGTATAAGCTCCTTTTCTTTTAAGTAAGTCTTAGCAAAACCTTTATCATATTTAACTATAGTGGAAGTATTGTGTATCAGGTCAGCACATTTGACAATTTTTGCTTGAACAGTGACATTATACATCCTTCCCGCTTCCATAGTTTTTCTTATTTGTCGATTAAGGTTAGGATAATTACTGGGTGTAAACACAGCAGTTAGCCCTAGCACACTTTCCACCACGTAGAAAGCATCATCGTGACAATAACCTATCTTACTTATCTTGTCAAGTAATTTAAATGGGGTAATAATAGTATCTTCTAATAAATCATGACACAATGCTATTTCGATATGTAAATCAACATCAGCACCATAACTATTTATTATTCTTGCCACTTCTAAAGGATATGTACTATATGGAAGATTAGTATACTTCCTTTTTTGCCCCTCATGAAGACCACATACCAATTCATATAATTCTAACTGAAATCTATTTAAAAATTCCATTACTTATCCTCGCTATTTTCTAGTCTATTTATTTCATTTTCTAATGAAGAAATCAGCTCATCCTTTTTAAAAACAATTCTTTCCAATACAGCTTTTTCTCTAAGTAATTGATACACATTAATATCTTGCTTCTTGGAAATATTTTTCTCTTGATTCTCAATCTCAACAGCTAACAAAGCCTCTTCAAAAGCCCTAGGGCCCATATTCTCCTTGGCATAATTTTTCACCGCATGTATATGGCGTAATTTCATTCGGCCGCCGTTAACAGTATTGCTGAAATAATACTTCGGCTTTCCCATGTAAAGACTTATATCTATTTGCTGAATGCCTAATTTTTCCAATACTGCATTCAAATCATCCCTGGTTAATTGATTAAGAGACCTAAATCGCGTTTTTTCAACTAATAATTCATCTATATCAGAGTATATTGAATGTAAATCTGCTTTCTTTTTAGCCATAATATTTACCTTGCAAACCAGGAGTGTGATTATATATGATTATATGTGTACATCTGTGATTCGACATGTTCTACGACCTCTCTCCATGCGCCTGTATATCAGCATTCCCTTCAAGTTGCGTTCCTTCAGGTCTGATAATCCATGTATGACTTTGTTTACCCTCGGTCATTTGGCGAAGTTTTTCATATCTCAGTCTATAAATCTGGATTAATTTGGAAATCCATTGCCCACATGTTCTACTATCCAAGGCATTGTCTTTCCTAAAACCGTTTAATTGGTTATAATTCTTAGCTATATCAGCGGCAGAAATTGGGGTGTCAAAAGGTATATGGTTTAAAAAGTAGTCTACAAACTCAGAACTGGTAGCGCGTATAGCGTGTTTTTTTATCATATTTTGTAATTGCGCTTCATGAGGCCCGCCATTAGATAGGTAGAGCTGGACACAATGAAACATAAAATGATAAAAGTACTGCCACTCCTCATCACTCCAATCTGCAAACAAATTGTGTCCGAACTCATCATATGGAGTATGATCTTCACCAAAATAATCGCTAAACTCAAGCCCAACTCTACGGCGACGGCTTGATGCTCCATGATTCATTGGTTCAGTATTAGAGGCTATATACATCTTCGGGCTATCTTCAAAAGCCAACTGTTTTTTGTCTTTGTATTTCTTGGCAATCGTTACGCCCTCTGAAATCATATTAAACAGCTTCTTTTCCTCAACCCGTGTAAAATCAAACTCATCAATAACCACTATTTCAGTGTCTTCATTAATTTGTTCGGTAGCAAATGGCCCAGATGGATCCCAATTTGATCCATCTATTTCAGTAACATTTCGTAAATGCCCCAATGCCTGCCTCACAATCATCTTACCAGTACCCCCGCTGGCTTCAGATAAGTTCTTTAGGGTTTCATCTGTAGCATAGATGTATTTTGATTTTGAGCGATCACGGTAACGGTGCAAAAGATAACCGAAACACGTTTTGAGGGAGAAAAATTTCTCTTCATTAAGGATCCAGATTTCCTTAGTTGAAATAATCTCGCCCGTCTCCGTATCAATATCTTGCTGTTCCTCACGGGATGAACTTACAAGCTTACAGAACTTCGCAAATTCGCCCCCATCAGCATCAGCTTGCGTAATGGTATCCTTAATTTCGGCCTCAATAGTTTTTTTTGTTGAAACAGTTCCTGGCAACTTCTCATAATCAATATATTTCCACCCTTTTTGTGTTACTTCTATAGCCTTATTATCAAAACAGAAATAACATATTTCCTTTGTATCCCTTATATAATTCATATCATCTATTGTATTCAGAAAATTCAGCTTTGCGTCATCAAGATGCCGTGATGCTCCCTGTAAAAATATCTCGCTGATATGTTGAGGGTCACTACTAAATACCTCTTCTTCAAAAATGGTATTAACTGGAGGTGCTGATTTTAGATATTCTTTTAAAAACTGCAATAGATAATCCGGACTTGCCGGTCTCACTAGATTATTCTTTTTAAAAAACAACTGTTTAGGTTCGTCAGCAGCTACAAAGTGAATTAAAAACCCTACGTCACTAAGTAAACGCATCATTTTTATTCCACTTATTTTCCATTTTGGATTTCCCTTTACTATATCTGCCACATACCAAAAAACATCATCTTCAATATCTTCATAGGAAATATTCCATTTCAGGGAACTGACACGTTTATATTCTCTTGGCTTACTTTTTTCATTTGGCTTTTTCTTCTTTGTTTTTTTCCTGCCAAACTTTTTATATAGATCACTCGCAGCTGCACGTTTATCACCATAGTACTTCAGTGTTACCAACACATCAAATGTGTCATAACTCTTTCCCGCTTGAAATACATTGTCATTAGTAGAAAAATTGTAGAGGTACCATTTACCTTCAAGTAATCTGACAGTTATCCCGTGTCCTTCATCCTCTTTATTAGGTCGCCTCCACAGTGTTCTTTGCCCTTCATCCTTGGTTTTCGCATATCCTTTCTCAAGCAATAATGACTCGATTGAGAAATGTTTTGCGGCAATAATAGCTGGCTCATAATCCCCCCGGGTTCCCGCCAGCTTTGGTTCCCCGTTACTTTTGGGTGTTGAGGCAGTTCAGCTCCTTCATGGAACCTTTGGCATAATTCTAACAGTTTATTCCGTTGCTCTAAAGTGATTAAAGGGATTGAATGTAAATCACCTTGAATAAATCCGTAACCTTTAGATGGCGGTACTACTACATATTGTCTGTACCCCCTTGTCTCTATATATAAATCACCATTAGCCTTTTTCGCTAGTGGCTTTCCTGGTAATTCATTTTTGTCACCAAAACGATATATTATATGTCTCCCGCCGGATCTAGTATTTGTTAATACCAAACTATCATAAAAGTCTTCGCCCAACTCACACAAAATCAGTGCTACCAATTCGCGCTGGATTGACTCATTTACAGCTGCTTTTTCAATATCAATTACCTCAACTCCTGCATGGCCTCCAGCTAACCCTAATCCAACAAGCCCTTTTTTTAAAGAACTATAAGCCGGATCAAACATTCCTGTATCAAATATTTTTTCTAATCCGCCAGTATTAAGTAGTGGGCGCTTATCATCCTTTTTTATAGGAATTAAAGCTAATCCCGTTTCACCTGATAAACTCGGAATGTCTGCTATATTCAAAATGGCATGCCCCCATCTTCTTCTTCTACATTGCCATTATTCTTTCTAAATTCTATCAGCTTATTATTAATAGCTTCAGCCTTGTCCATAATAGTTGATATATTTTTTTCTTTTTCCCCTTTTACATACCAATCCATATTCGGCCACTCTCCCCTTTCCCAACTATAAGAATCTTCATTCCAGTATTTATACCATATTCGAGGTGATCTAGGGTGGTTAAATGAATCTATTGATTCCTTAGAATTAAAATTTACATTGTCAAAAGAGCCAAAATTTATACTTATAATTGCTGTTGGCATTGCCTCAATGAATGAAACCATTGCCATTTCCTGATACCCTAAAAACGTCTCATACATGTAATAATCCGTTTCTTCATTTTCAGGGTCAACCTCTATATAATGCAATAAAAGTTTCCAATAAGGTGTACCTTTTTTACTTTCACGTTCTTCAATTTCAACCTTATCAATACGTCCCCTTATTTCATTATAAGTCTGCCCTTTGAATTGCAGAAGTCCATATTCTTCGTTTGGATTACCCTCTTTGTCAAACGCTCCAATAGGATAAATTTTGTGACCAGTATTATTGTATGGCATACTTTCCACCTCTGATTTCAATTGTTTTAAATGTAGGGCCCGCTGCCAGGAGTTGGGAGGCTCCAGCTGTTTCGGTATGAGCTGTAACCGAACACTGTGGCCCTACTTTTTTTATCAGATCTGTTCTCCCAAAAATTTGAATAACTTCTATAGGTTCACAATCATTTCCGGACACCATACCCCACAAACAGCCAAATTCCCAGGCTTCCTGTAAATCTTGAGCCCATATATCTTTTGTTCTTCCATCTCTGAAGGTAACTCTATAGGGTGCGTCTCCCTGAAGTCCATTTTTTCTTTGATTTCTCATTAATTAACCCTCCCATTTTTCAATGAAGGGCGTTCCCATAAAATGAAAAATCGGTGAATCACATAACTATGATTCTCTTCACTCAAATGTGCAATTGAACACCGACTTGACTTCAAAAGACATACACTTGTTTTGCAATTAGGAATTAATTGATTTGCATGATTTTTATTCACTTTCTACCTCCAAGCCTAAAAGTTTGTTGTACTTTGATTGAGCTTCTAAAAAATAACTCAACCCCTCAGACCAGAAAATTTCATCCCAACCATACACACCTTCTTCATCTACGACATTACCAGGAATACGCACTTGTACAGTTGCATCCGCAACTGTGAGCCTAACTCCCCGACCAGCACTACCATATGGTTTTAGGAAAATATATTTTCCACCTCCACTCTTGAATGCCCTACCTGGTGGGGGAGGAAATGCTTTCTCTATATAATTATAAAAGATTTTAGGAACAGCTATACGACTGTGCTCTATTAGTACTTTTGCTGAGACCTCCAACTTTTCTTTTGACACATTCGGTCTCTCTTCAGCAAAAGTTGTAATTGTAAGATCCAATACCTTTTCATCAGAAATGTCTTCCAAAGCCAGTATTCTTTCAATCGATTCTCTACAATATTCCTGATAAGGATCAAACTCATTTTCAGAACGAACCTTTAACACTTCATAACCCGGATGAGAAGTGTACCATTCTTTTATTGATATTAATTCCGAAGCGTTTTCATTTTGAGATGCTGACTCTTCAGCTAAAGCCTTATTCTCTGTATGGCGTGTATACCGTGTGTTTTTCGTATTCCTTGCTTGAAATTGAGTAGGAATACTAACCCATTCTACTTCACCATTAACCAATAAACCATTAGACATTTGGAGAGTTAGAATACCATCTCTATCCAATAATCTATACTGCGGATTCATATGCCACCCCCTTAGCTAACTGCATACGCACCACTTCAGGATTCACAAAGTGCTTAATCAGTACTCTTCGCTGTTTACTATTCTTTACATTATATGGAAAGTTCTCGGCCATTAAGATTTCTTTTACAAACTGCTCTAACTCCAATCGGCTATAGTATAACTGCCGACCATGTGGAGATTTACGGACTGTAAATAAACCGACTTCACGAAATACTTTGACGGTATCACTGCTGATACCTAGATAGGCTGCCGCCTCATTCTGTGAAAGCAGCAATTTTGAAGTACTTACCATTAAAAGCCTCCCTGGTTAATGGTTAAAAAATTTGCACCATAACCGTCACCCCTTATCAAGCCTGATTAACCCTGTTTGGGTAAACCAATAGACTTAGTTAATTTGGCCTTAAACTGTGTGTAACAGCAACTGTAAAAAGTCGTTGAAAGACACAGCAAGCCCGTTACAGTTAACAAAGGCAAACGAAAACAAGCATAGGAATCCCATCTAAGAAAAGAGTGGTTTTATTATTTGTATCTGACTTGATACAATAAACCCTCCCCACTTTTGTTTGGCAAAGTGATTTTGCAGAAAAAGCAAAATTTTCTCTCCCCACAAAAAGTAGATATTTTCCTATTTATGCCCTGGTTTCAGGCCCCCGTTTACTGTTCGGATCACGGGTTGTGATGCGTCCTTTCCATGTGACAGTTTGTCAGACTGTACAAAACATAGGTGGTACTAAGTTGGAAAGGATAGTTATCAAAAGAACGGTTACTTTGCCGCTGGTTTAACTCGCCGGCGGCTGGTTTCCACAGTGTTGGTTAAGAGCGTGGATCTCTTTACTTAACGCATAGACTTATCAAAACCCGTTCAGGTCGGGAGAGGCATATTCACGTACTGCGGATAATTCCGGAGCCGGCTACAAGAGCGTGTCCCCTATTTTTTGCCCCGCCTGGGTGTTTTGTGCGTTGGCGTTGAATGCAATATAACAATAGTTTCTTTAAATGCAAGTAATATTCTTGCATTATATGCAATGCAATAGAATAAATGGTAGGTGAAAACTTAAATAAGTTCTTGAAAATAAAAAAGATAACTGCAAAAGAACTGGCAAAAAAAATATTTCTTACAGAATCTACAGTATCACGTTTACTTAATGGTTCAATTGAAAATCCGAAAAGCCAAGTCCTTCGACAGTTAGCAGAGACTTACAATTTGAATATACACTGGCTAATCACTGGGAAGGGTGAAATGGTTATTGATGATCCCATTTCAAACGAATTAGTCAGCATTTATGACCAAACGGTTGTTGAAGAGCAGAAAAAAATCATCAACCAACAAACTGAGACTATTGAAAAGTTAAACGAGACTCTAAATATTCAAGGTGATAAGCTTGACAAAATGGCAAATACTTTAAAATCTGAACGCGATCAGGTACAAGGAATACTAAAAGCTCTAAATGCTCTAGGTGTGGAAAAATTGTTAGCTAATCAAAGTATTGCTCTTAATAAACCAAAGATTGATTATACAGATTCTGACGAAGTAGTCAATAGTTAGCCAATATTCAAAAAGGGGTTGGCAAGTTGCCTTATCCCTTTCATAGTAAGGGCTGACAGTATTTTTTAACAACTATCATTTGCCAACCGTTTTTTAGGGGTTGGCAAGTTGTAAGTCTAATAATCATATATACTTATACTTATTTTTCTTCTAATTTGCCATTGGGGGTAGGAAAAGTAAGTAGTATAGAAAAAAACGAAGGAGAAAAATAAATATATAAGAAGGTTTTCGGTAACCTAATGGCAAATCAAGCTAAATTTAATTATAAGTCTATATAAACCAGCAACTTATAGTTTGCCAATCCCCTGAAAACCTATTGGCAAGTAATGGCAACCGGTTGGCAAGCAAATTATTTAACACATTCTGAGGTTTATCAATGAACAAATATTTATTCTTCCTTGCAGCATTTATTTTTATTGGATGTAGTGAAGACAGTCCAAATGAGCCTACATATTACCGTGAAGAGATTCCAAATCTATTAAAAGTATATGATTTTGATGTGAAAACTAGTTGGGATGATAAAAGTGAATATACTTGGCAGAAACATGGTTTATTATGCGCATTAGAAAATCATTCATCTTGGGCAAAAGAGAGAGAAAGCTTTGAAGATTATTCACTTTGGATTAAGAATGCGACTATTGATAAAAATAGTGAAACAAGAAATTGGACTTTTAAATATGATCTTGAATTAAGAGAACCTAGTAGCCTGGTATCTACAGGAGAGCTGTTAAACTATGTTCCAATTGAATTTATTGTTAGTTATGATAGATACCAAGAAATGGAAACTATAGGAGAAGGGCTTCCAGAACATGCTTGGAAAATCTACAAAGATGCGCTTTTAGAGATGTCAAAAGAAGCTCGTTCATTTCCAATACCCGTTGAACATCAGATTACATTGCAAGCTGCTGAGATAGCAATAAATTATTTCTCTAATCTATTGTCAACCGATGTTACTAATGCTACAAAAGGGATGTGTTATATGATAGGTGATTTGTCAATGTATCAGGTAAAAAAGTGGATGTGGGAAAAGGAAGAAGGTCAGATAACCCTTTCAAAACCAATAGTGATAGTGGTTGATTAATGGGGAAATCCTACAAAGGCTATATTATTTCGAAGAAGAAAAGTAGTGGCAACGTATACTTATCATATAAACCCTATAAATCTTCAAAAATACGTTCTACTGGATTGCTGGATACCAGGGAAAACCGAAAATTAGTAGAAAAGACTCTCAAAGAACATTATGTAAACTACCTTAAAAAAGAGGGCCGGTTAATCGGTGATAGGGAAGATGGAGGAACTTTAATATCAGAATATTTTGATATGTTTATAATTAAATCGACTAATGATGGTAAATCAGCTGGTACAATATATAAGTACAAAAAATCTTATCGACATATCATTGGTAAACATAATTATGAGTTATTTGCAAATATGCTTAAAGAAGACATATTTCAATTTGAAGACTGGTATGACAACCTTATTTTCAAGTTTTCAAGTAAACAAGGTCTATCAAATTCATCTAAAAGTACCTATATCAGCTCTTTACTAGTTTTTGTCAAATGGTTAAAAAAATATATACCACATGATATTAAAAGACCACAAAAATTAAGGATTCGTAAGAACTCTGTTATTCAGAAATTTTACACTCCTGAAGAAATGGCAATGCACCAATTGTATTTCCAGGAAAAGGATCCAGAATTTGCTGATTATTTGTTATTGTTACAATATACTGGTGGCCGACGTACTGAAACTGTTTCATTAGAAAAAAGTAGTATAGACTTTAAAAATGGTATTATTACTTTTCCTAATAAAATAAACTCTCATCAATTTGATATGTTTCCTATAACTTCAAAAATCAAAGTTATTTTGAAACGATGTATTGAAAGAGCTGATAAAGAAGGACGTAGTCATTTATTCAGGTGGACTAAGAGAAGATGGGTTTGTGAAAAGATAAAACGAGCTAACATTGAATTAGGAATATATCAAAAAGGTAGGGGGCTACATGCTTATAGATCTTCATTTGCTAATTCATTAATTGATAAAGAACTATCTCCGTATGAGGTGAAAGATTTAATGCGTCATAGAGATATTGCTACTACTTTAGATTATTATAAAAGCTATAATGCTAATCGTTTACGTGAAGCTTTAGAACGCTAAATGGGGTACTTATGGGGTACTTTTTTGTACGATATAGAGGGTTAATCAGGGTCATATCTGTCTTTTTCTTACTAATTTGAGAACACAATAATATTATAATATATCTATTTATGAGCCCTCTAAACACTATGCAAAGCATTGTAAACAAAGGACTTGCAAACATACAGAAATGTTATTATGTTTGTAGAGTCACGTTTAGGAGTAATAACATAGCAATCTCTCCTATAGATGTGCGCTCTTACTGAAAATCAATTATCCAGTAGTTTATCAGTATAGTCTTACCAGAGCATATACCTTCAAATGCAATAAGCTTAATTTACCCCCTTGCCTTTCATACCTTTCCTTCCTAACTTATATCTTGAATTATATAATTACATTTCCCTAAAAATTTTATCTGTAATAGTATCCCACAAATAATTAATACTCGACCAGAAAAATGCAGATTAAGTCATTCAATTTTGAACCAGACTTTAAAGACAATATCAGCACAAAGGTGATATTAGAATCTTCCTTTTCGAAAGAAATACGTATTCTTATGAAAGAAGGGCAAGTAATGAAGGAACACAAATCCCGATTTCCAATCATCATACAAGTCCTTAGCGGTAAAATCGACTTAGGAATTGAGGGCATAATCCACCCAATGGCTAGTGGAGAAATCATCGCACTAGAAGGAAATGTTCTTCATGATCTAACCGCTCTAAAGAATACCATTATTCGGTTAACTCTCTCAAAGTCCGATGAAGTTAAGCGTTTGCAGCAAGTCATTATAAAATCATCCAAATAATTCATAATTATCTAATAAATGAACCAAAACACAGAGAAGAATAAACAAAATGCTATTGCATTTTATCAAATGGCTTATCAGGGCAAACCTACTGAAGCAATTAACCTATATGTTGGCAAAGAATATATTCAGCACAATCCGCTGGTAGGAAATGGGAAACAGCCGTTTATTGAATATTTCAATAAAATGCATAAAGAATACCCTGAGAAAAGTATTAAATTTATTCGCGCTATTGCTGAAGGTGATCTAGTAGCTCTGCACACACACCAACAATGGCCAGATAATGATGAATATGTAACTATGGACTTCTTTCGGTTCGATGATAAAGGCAAAATAGTAGAGCATTGGGATGCAATGCAACAAATACCCGAGCATTCAGCCAACGGCAATACCATGTATTGATCCAAAACTGCCAATCTATAAATCATAATTATAACATAATGCTTCACTTCCTGTCTTCATATTATAGTCTTTTATATTCAGTTCTAATACTTCTTACATGCCAAACAATAGTACTAGGACAAGATCAGTTACTATATGAAAACCTCAAATCACTAGATAGCCTGGTGTTTGATATCGGTTTTAACAACTGTGAAATAGCTCGATTCGAAGATCTATTGGACAATAACTTTGAATTTTATCACGACAAAGTTGGTATCACAAAATCAAAAGATGAATTTATTTTGCAGATTAAAGAAAATATCTGTAATTCTTCGCAGAAGCCTATCAGGAAACTTGTAGAAAACTCACTGGAAGTATTTCCGCTTAAAGAAAATGGCAGACTATATGGAGCAATCCAGCAGGGTATACACCGATTTTACACAATAGCCACAGATAATCATCAAAAGGAAAGACTCACAAGTGAAGCTCGCTTCATTCATATTTGGCTCTTAGAAAAAGGAAAATGGGAACTTTCCAGGGCATTGAGTTATGACCACCATCTGCCCAAATCTAAAACCACAATTGATACCACTTTACTATTTAGCGACAGAACAGAAACTGAAAGGTGGCTAAATATGAATCGGGTTCCTGCTCTCGGTATTGGGTATATAGAAAATGGAAAGATAAAGGAGACAACTGTTTATGGTATTCTTGAAAAAGGGAAACCAGCACCTGAAAACGCAATATTCAACGTAGCTTCGCTTACTAAGTCCGTAACAGCCCTTGTAGCACTCAAGCTAATAGATCGGGGATCTCTTATACTCGATGAGCCCCTTCACAAATACTGGATTGATCCCGATATAAAGGATGACACCAACACAGCAAAGCTTACTGCTCGTCTACTTCTTTCCCATCGTTCAGGCTTTCCCAATTGGCGCTATCAACATTCTGAGGGGAGACTGACATTCCAGTTCGAACCCGGAACAAACTATAGCTATTCAGGAGAAGGCTTCGAATACCTTCGCAAAGCTATCGAATACAAGACTGGACAGAAGCTGGAAAACCTGGCCAATGAATTAGTATTTCTTCCTGCCGGAATGAAAGATACACGTTTCATCTGGGATAGCACCCTTACCGACCACCGTTTCGCCAAATGGCATACCGGTGATGGGAAACTCTACAAAACCTATAAAAACACACAAGCTAACGCTGCAGATGACCTTCTTACAACAGTAGCCGATTATACCAGATTCCTACAATACATAATGAATGGTGCAGATTTAAGTACTGAGCTGTACGAGGAAATGCTATCCGAACAAACTCGGGTAAGTTCGAGAAAATACTGGGGCTTCGGATGGTGGGTTGATGAAAATGTTAACGGTGATGAAGATGCCATTATCAATGGAGGCGACGACCAAGGAGTACATACCATCGCTTTTATTCTCCCGGAATCCCAAAAGGCACTACTGATATTTACCAATAGCGATAATGGAACAGATATCTATATCCCCACAGTACTCAACTACCTTGGACAAACCGGGCAGGCAATCATTGATGTCGAAATGGGAAAATAGTGACCCCATCTAGCTTACTCTCTACCTTATAATAAATTTAAAATAGGCGAATATTCCTAACATGAACATCGAAATAAAAGTAGCACAACCAGGTGATTTCAAGCAAGTATATAATCTCATAAAAGAATTTGCCAAATTTATCGGGGTGCCGGAAACTGTGAAAAATTCACCTGAACAGATGCTAAAGGATCAAAAATATTTTAATTGTCTAATAGCTACCAATCAGGAGAAAATAATTGGCTTCGCAACATTCTTTTACGCTTATTACTCCTGGACAGGCAAAGCAGTCTACCTGGATGATCTCTATGTACTTGAAGAATACCGAGGCAAAGGTATCGGCAGCAAACTATTCGATAAAATTCTTACAATTGGCAAAGAAGAAAACTGCCTCAAAATAAGATGGCAGGTCTCAAACTGGAATAAAAAGGCTCAGGAATTTTATAAAAATAAAGGCGCTACCATAGACGAAATAGAACTAAACTGTGATCTCAGCCTTGATAATATCACCTAATCCAATTTATCACAAATTTTACTAAATTTAGATCTGTTATGCCTGAAATTCAAATTGAATATCTTGCCCACCATATTAGTACCATACCTATAATCGCAGGCTGGTTTAGTAAAGAATGGGGTAATCACTACAAGGAAAATAATATTTCCTATATTTCTGAAAAAATACACAAAAGGACAAATATAAATAGCTTGCCACTGACACTTATAGCTATTGAGAACAAAGAAATAATTGGGACAGTAAACCTTAAGAAGCACGATATGTCAACCAGAGATGATCTTTCACCATGGCTAGGTGGGCTATATGTTAGAATCGACAAACGAAATCAAGGAATTGGGACACAACTTATAGAAGCAACCATCACCAAAGCTAGAAAAATGAAGTTCCATCAACTATATCTGTGGACTCATACTGCCAGGAATTACTATCTGGGACTTGAATGGGAACACATTGGCGACACTGAATACGAAGGCAGTCCAGCTTCAGTATTCAAGAAACAGCTACTATAAAAATCTGCCATTAATCCAGGCTTAGCACCGCGTGGAATGCCTCCTGAGGTACTTCCACCGAACCAATCTGTTTCATTCGCTTCTTACCCTCTTTCTGCTTCTCAAGGAGCTTCCTCTTGCGCGATATATCACCCCCATAACACTTTGCCGTCACATTCTTCCTCATAGCCGAGATAGTCGTACGTGAAATGATCTTCTGCCCAATCGCCGCCTGTATAGCCACCTCAAACATCTGTTTTGGTATCAGATCCTTTAGTTTCGAACAAAGCCGCTTACCCCAGTCATAAGCCTTATCCCTGTGTACTATCGAACTCAATGCATCCACTGGTTCACCATTTAGTAAAATATCCAGCTTTACAAGTGGCGACTTCCTCTCCTCCGCCATCTCATAGTCCAGGCTGGCATAACCCCTCGTATTACTCTTCAGCTTATCATAAAAATCAAACACTATCTCCGCTAATGGCAACTCAAATGACATCTCCACGCGCTCAGGTGTCAGGTAAGTCTGTCCCATTATATCTCCGCGCTTCTCCATGCACAGCTTTATCACATTCCCCACATACTCATTCGGGCATATGATCTGTGCTTTGATATAAGGCTCATAAATAGTATCAATATCCACTGGCTCAGGCAATTCAGCAGGATTCTCGATATAAAGCTCACCCTTACCGTGATTCTTCACCACACGATAGCGCACATTCGGTACCGTCGTAACGATATTCTGATTAAACTCTCTCTCCAGCCGCTCCTGAATTATCTCCATATGCAGCATACCAAGGAAACCACACCTAAACCCAAAACCAAGCGCCTTAGAGCTCTCAGGCTCAAAAGTTACAGCCGAATCATTCAATACCAGCTTCGAAAGTGACTCCCTGAGCTCCTCAAATCCATCCGCTTCCGAAGGATAAATTCCTGAGAAAACCATAGGCTTAACCACCTTAAAACCAGGTATTGCCTCCGGTACGCCACCCTTCACATGAGTTACCGTATCCCCCACCTGCGTTTCCGAAAGCTCCTTTATCGAAGCCGTAATATAGCCCACATTCCCAGCCGAAAGCTCCCTTGTCCTATTCCGGCGCATATGCATCACACCTACTTCCTCTGCTTCATGCTCAGACTTTGCCATCATAAACTTAATCTTGTCGCCTTCTCGCAAAGTTCCGTCAAAAACACGCACATTCACGATAACACCCAAATACGGATCAAAAATCGAATCATAAATAAGCGCCCTCAGCGGAGCATCCGGATCACCCTTAGGCGCCGGTACCCTCTCCACCACAGCCTCTAGTATCTCCTTAATCCCTTTGCCCTCCTTCGCCGAAGCCATGATGATATCCTCCTCATCACACCCGATCAGATCCATAACCTCCTGCTTCACCTTTTCCTTAGTAGTAGCCGCAGCCGGCAGATCAATCTTATTCAATACCGGAATGATCTCCAGATCATTATCGATAGCCAGGTAAAGATTCGAAATAGTCTGTGCCTCTATCCCCTGCGTAGCATCCACCACCAATATAGCCCCCTCACAAGCCGCCAGCGAACGCGATACCTCATACGAAAAATCCACGTGGCCCGGCGTATCGATCAGATTCAGCTTATAATCCCCCCCATTCTCAGCCTTATAATCCATCTGGATAGCATGCAGCTTAATCGTAATGCCGCGCTCCTGCTCCAGCGGATTATCATCCAGGATTTGCGCATTCGTCATTTCTCGCTGTGTTATCCTGCCAGTCATCTCCAGCATGCGATCCGCCAGCGTCGACTTACCATGGTCGATATGCGCGATAATACAAAAATTCCTATACTGATCCATTCCGTTCATTTCAATTCCTATAGTATATATGCCCTCCCCTCCGGGGCCGATTTCATCTCAGTGAAATCGCTGCAAGTTCAGAGTCTTCGCGGCGGGCCGATGGCAATAAGCCATCGCTGCAAGTTCAAAACAAACTATCACTGCCAGGCCGGTAATCCAATACGTACGCGATAAGACCCCGCAGGCTGCGGGGTAATTAACCCTTACAAATCTCTATCCACACTAACCGCAAAAAACTCAGCTACAAAGATACGAAAAACCAAAGCGAGGGGTCGATTTCATCTCAATGAAATCGCGACAACCGGTCGCCATAAAACAGCGCCTGCAAATTGTCAATCATAGATAACGGGTGTGGTCTCTCCTACAAATTCACATCAACACTGATTGCAAAAAAACAACTGCCCTTGTCTCTTGAATAGAACAATGAATATTCGTGTTGCCATTTATTATATTACAATAATATGATTGGCAATATAAGGAAGGCCTCTATACTCTATCATTACTAATAATTTAATGTATAAATATGGCTATTTTTGACAGACTCCTGAAATCTACAGTTCGCTTGCTATGTTCAAATGATAACGAAGAATGGACAGGTACTGGTTTTTTTTATTTGAACAATTCTTCAAACAAAGATTCAAAATTATATATTGTATCAAATAATCATGTTTTAACTAATTCTACGAAGATAAATTTAACGATAGGGAATAGTGAATCAAAGCAAACATATAGTTATAAAAACCCTGTCATAAACTCACATCCTTCAGGATTAGATTTAGCTTGTTTCTGTGTAGAGGATATTCCTGAAAATGGACATTATAAGTATATATCTTCTGAAAATATACCTTCTGTATCTGAAATTAATATGCTCAATTCATATGAAGATATAATAATGATTGGTTATCCAAATTCTTTAATAGATTATTATAACAATAGACCAATAACAAGAAGGGGCATTTGCGCAAGTGATCCTAAAATTAATTTTAATGGGAAAAAAGAGATACTAGTTGATATTGCCTGTTTTCCAGGATCGAGTGGGTCACCAGTATTCATATATAATCAGATGGGTAGAAGAAGCTCTAATCAGGCTTTAATACTTGGTCAAGAGTTTTGGCTTTTCTTAGGCGTACTTTATGCAGGACCTCAACATCACATTGAAAGCAAGTTGCCAATCAAGACAAGCGAAGGTGTTAAATACGTTAAAACTACGGGTCTTATTCCAAACAACCTCGGCTATGTTATCAAAAGTGAAGAAATATTAAATCTATTTTAAGTCCATTACTTCTCTATATTTACTAACGAACAAGAAGAATCTACCCCCCCAATAATCACTCCTCTAACAAGAACAAATGTGTTCTAAATTTTTTCTTTACTTTCTGATTCTCCTCGTTAAAATAATAGCCATCGATATCTACATACAGTTCATTTTCATTCTCAATAAAATATGATATAGTATAATGATTATTATCAGCCGAATCATTCTTAAAATAAAGCGACCTCTCAACTTGTAGTATTAAAGAATCTCCCTTTTGGTAATATTCTCCATACTTTATTCCCCCACAACTCCTACTCTCAAAAGAACCATTAGCATCTAACTCCAAAGTATCACCTATAGTTGTACCTAGCTTACCAAATATCTTATCCCATAGTGTAGATACGGTATCTAGCTTACTAGCATAAATACCATTTTTAACCTGATACCCATTCGTATTACTACTACATCCCAATAATACCAAAAAAAAGAATAAAGACAGATTAATTTGCTTTAATATATGCAATTGTTTTACCTGCATAAGAATTAATTTTACTGATGGTAGAATTTAAAATTGTTATTGATCTACTGTCCGTTGTCAAACTTTTTGCATCATTGCAAAGATCAACAAGAATAGTCTTTGTACTTGTTGAGATTAGTACACTATCTGAATAGGAAGCATTACTATAATTCTCTAATATATCAAAAAAATTAGTATTCGATAAACTATAGAAATCTAAGGCCATCGATAGCGTAATATCACTGGCTATCTTAGTTGAAAGATAATAGTAATCATCTATTAGATATTCAAATTTGTCATTCAATAATACTTCATTACGGATTTTATAAATTCTGGGGACTACATCAGCAGCCAGAGGTGTATTAGTTGATATTAATAATACATCAGCTTGTTCGGTCGCACAAACTCCATCGTCACCACCATGTGGCAGACATGAAGATGAGACCCCGCCCGACTGATGCTCACTAAAAGTACATGTTCCAAAACTATCCCAGTCATCACAATCTGGGTTTGAATCACATTTTCTTTTATAAGACCCATCTTCTTCTTCAGTCGGATCAGAAATAGGAGCAAATTTAGAATCAATTTGTGTTTGAAAATCTGTAAAATAGGCAGACACCGGGAGATTAGTTTGATCCATCAACAACAGGATATTTTCTGTCAAAGTACTTTTATTAATACTAATTCTATAGAAGTCTAAAGCTGAAATAATGAAGTTTTTTCTAGAATAATCTGAATCTTTAACTGCATTTATAGAATAGTCATAGAGATCAGCTTTACTTGTACTATTTTCATAATAGTAATGTACTATTGTTGTTAGATTAGTAAAATTACTAGCATCAATAGCACCATCATAAAACAACGCCAGACCGAAACTTACTTGGGAAGTGTTTGTTGATATATTTAGCGAGCCTAATAATGCATCTATATTTACATCAATATCAGTAGAATGATTCTCACTAACTACTACTGTACTAATACTATCATTTGTAGTAAGGCTTGCATCATAACCTAATCCACCAATTGCAATTTCAAAATTGTCAACTTCATGATCTGTACATTCCATACAATCTGAGACATTATTTTCATCACAAGAAGTGAGGAGAAAAAGAATTAAAACAACAATACAAATACAGATATAACATAGATTTTTCCAGTACATAAATAAATCTCTCTAAATAAATGAGTTAAATTATTGATCTCTTATGATAAGTAATTTGGGCTTAATATCCAAGCTGTAATAGTAACTTAATGTTCACTCGTAAAGTCTATCCACCCCGGTCCAAAATACCAAAGTAATCATCTGCCAAAAATTGATCAAAAAAGAATATAATTTCTATCCTGAAGAAAACACACCAAGATCACTATATTGAATCACGAACACTTCATAATAGTATTAGTTCTTTGCATCATTAATTAATCCTAAATAACTGTCCCCCTCTGGAGGGGGTGCCCGTAGGGCGGGGGAGGAGATCGATGACCATAAACCATCGCGACAGCCGGTCGCCACAAGCGACCGCTGCAAGCGTCAATTTCATATTAAATGAAATCGCGACAAGTTAAAAAAAGTATTTAGGTGTTACCTGAGTTACCATATTTACCAGCCGATATCTCCTAATGAGATATCAACCTCAGAATGACATTCAAAAGTTGATCAACATCATTTTCTATTCTGATCTAATGAAAATGCTTTACAGTAGTTTCTTACCTCACATCTCCCGCGAAACCCTTAAATTTGCTAACCGATTATTACCTAATCGACTGATGATTAGATTAGAATGGCCAAACCTGAGAGAAAGAGAATGAGTATACCCCAGACTTCCAGAACTATCAAAGCACATGGTGGCACAGACCTTCACTGCAAAAACTGGCAGATCGAAGCAGCTTGGCGGATGATCCAGCACAACCTGGACCCCGAAGTAGCCGAGCATCCCGAGAAGCTCGTGGTTTATGGCGGTATTGGTAAGGCTGCGCGAGATACGAAATCTCTCTATGCTATCCTTGATACACTTGAAAATATGGATACTGATGAGACTCTCTTAGTGCAATCTGGCAAACCGGTCGGTGTAGCTAGGACATATAATGACGCCCCAAAAGTCATTATTGCTAATTCAAACCTGGTGCCCAAATGGGCTAATTGGGACGAATTTCGTCGTCTGGATGAGCTGGGATTAATGATGTACGGCCAAATGACCGCAGGCAGCTGGATATACATCGGTACCCAGGGAATTCTTCAGGGTACATATGAGACATTTGCTGAATGTGCCCGCCAGCACTTTGGTGGTAGCCTTGCTGGTAAATTTCTGCTTACTGGTGGTATGGGAGGTATGGGTGGAGCTCAACCCCTTGCAGCGACGTTTGCTGGCGCAGTTTCTATCACTATAGAGATAGATGAAACACGGATTGATAAGCGTATAAGGGATGGTTACTGTGATGAGAAAGTCTATGATCTGAAAGACGCTCTTAAAATAGTTGAAGAATGTAAGGCAAGCAAAAAAGCCTGGGCCATAGGTCTTGTAGGTAATACAGCTGAAATTCTGCCCCAGTTACATGAGATGGGAGTTTTACCAGATGTCGTTACCGACCAGACTTCCGCTCATGACCCATTAAATGGTTATTATCCTGCCGGATACACCAAGGAAGAAGCTGATGACCTCAGAGTCAGTGACCCTCAGAAGTATTTGACCGAGACTTATAAATCAATTGCAGCTCATGTCAAAGCAATGGTGGAGTTTAAAGATAAAGGAGCTATTGTTTTTGATTATGGTAACAATATCCGTGGTGAAGCAAAAGAAAATGGTGGATATAATAGGGCTTTTGAATTTAATGGTTTTGTGCCTGAATACATAAGACCTCTTTTTTGCGAGGGTAGTGGTCCATTCCGATGGGTAGCTCTTTCTGGAGATCCGGAAGACATTTATGTGACCGACAGAGCTATTATGGAACTTTTTCCTGAGAAAAAGGACTTACACCGATGGATTAAAAATGCTCAGAGCAGAGTTGGTTGGCAGGGTTTTCCATCTCGTATTTGTTGGCTGGGTTATGGTGAGCGTAAGAAAGCTGGCCTTCTATTCAACAAGCTTGTAGCCGAAGGCAAAGTGAAAGCTCCCATCGTAATTGGCCGCGATCATTTGGACTGCGGCTCGGTTGCCTCACCTCATCGCGAAACTGAATCTATGAAGGATGGAAGTGATGCAGTTTCGGATTGGGTTATGCTAAATTTTGCTCTTAATGCAGTAGGTGGTGCCAGCTGGATTTCCCTTCATCATGGAGGTGGCGTCGGTATGGGAATGAGTCAGCATGCAGGCATGGTAGTAGTTGCCGATGGTACTCCTGCTGCCGAGGCAAGGCTCTCCAGAGTACTAACTTATGATCCGCTAATGGGTATACTTCGTCATACTGATGCTGGCTATGAGATTGCCGCAGGCAATGCTGAAAAACATGGTATACAAATACCAATGAAGTGATTGGTCATACTAAATTCAACAACCAAGAAAAACACTTTCTAACTTATACCTATAAGTAATAGCAATTTATTATTGATCAATCTATTGCTTTTAACTATAATCTTTCGTATGTTATAGATAGGCTTTTATATCAACAAAGATTGTTAAGATAGAATGAAGAGGATAAAGCATTATCTATAATTCATCGTCTAGTGATTGTCTTTAGTGAAATAAATGTCTTAAGTACACTGCTCCACAGATAGTTCTTTAAGTTATTAACAGGTTTATTCAGTTAGTAGGCTTTAGATGTTGGCAAAATATGGCAGCATTTAAATTGTCTTGGATAACCAATTGACACAATGGCATGTCTTTATGGCATAATAGAACTACTAGGCAGGGAATTACGTATTTCAGTGGTATAGCTATTGTCTGAAAGAGTAAGTAAACAAGAGTATTGTTTTAGTTTTTGATTACTTCAATACAATATCTTTCTAACTCATCAGATTAATATCATATCATACAAACAGGTAAATCATTATCATTAGTACATCCGGAGGTGTATAAATGGATTTAGCACTACAAATAGAAAAATTATTCAAAACGGATAGAAAAAAGTTTTTGGGTTTCATTAGGCAGCGTGTGCGAAGCCATGAAGAAGCAGAAGATATTCTCCAAGACGTTTTTACTAATGTATTGGCTGCTAGCAGAAATGTCCAGAAACCAATTGAAAATATAGCTTCCTGGGTCTTTACAGCTGTTCGAAATAGAATTATTGATTCTTATAGAAAGAAAAGAGCCGAAAACTTTTCTGATATGCAATCGCCTGGTTCGTCGGAAGATGGTATTGATTCTTTTGAGAATTTCCTTGGTGATTTGCATGCTTCACCCGAGACAGATCTTATCAGGAAAACAATTTGGGAATCTGTTCAGGAAGGTCTTTTGGAGTTACCGGATGAGCAGAGAGAAGTGTTCGTTAAAAATGAATTTGAAGGTGTTTCGTTTAGACAAATGTCAGAGGAAAGTGGTGTTAATATAAACACTCTTCTGGCCCGTAAAAGGTATGCCGTCCTTCATCTCAGAAAGAGACTAAATACCCTTTATGAGTCTCTCAGATATGAATAAACGAATATAATGTCACATAGACTCTTCTCGGCAAATAAATTAGCCCGTTCACTTTTCTTTATTGTATTTGTGGGCGGGTTACTTTTTTGCATTTCTTATACATTATCATATATAGCTAACCATTATCTATATAATAACTTACGGCTTGATAGAGAAGTATCAGTGCTGGAAGTATCCGGACTAGTAGCTTTTATATATGTTCTGGCTTTTGGATTTAAATTTGGTTTCAGTAGTAGAAAAGAAGCGTGGGGGAAGATTAATTTAGCTCAGTATGATTTTCAGCACGAGAAAATGGATTTGGATGCAAACACAGAAGACTGCGACGATCTGACAGCTAAGTACAGGCAATCACTCTCGGATTTATCTGAGGCCGAGAAAGAAGAGCTGAAGAGAAAGCTTGCTGATATTTGTGGTATAGACCCGTCCGAAGCTGAACAAAGCCACTTCTGAAATCAGTCATTTGACTATATACTACCTCGAAACAACTTATTGTACTTAATTCCGTTTTGCTTAACTTAAAGTAGTGTTAATATCCAGTTAAGCTTGAGTTAATGATGACGACACCCCCTATCGTAGATGAGAAAAAAGTTGATCTATTTGACAGATGTTATGCCTATGATAGATCAGACAAGGTAAAAGAGCAGGGACTATATCCTTATTTCCATGCTATTGAAGAAAACGAAGGCCCAGAAGTCTTTGTCGAAGGAAAAAAGATGGTGATGGCCGGTTCGAATAACTATCTGGGTCTGACTGCTGATCCCAGGGTGAAAGAGGCTGCGGCCGAAGCCTTGGCTAAATATGGAACAGGGTGTTCGGGGTCTCGATACCTGACAGGAACACTTGATCTACACAATAAGCTAGAGGAAGAGCTTGCTGATTACCTTGGTTATGAATCCGTATTATTGTTTTCTACTGGTTATCAGACTGCTCTTGGAACTGTTTCTACATTAGTTCTGAAGGGTGATTACATTATATCTGATAAAGAAAATCATGCCTGTATTGTTAATGGTGCAATGATGGCGAAGGGAGCTTTTGCAGAATTCGTTAGATATAAGCATGATGATATGGAATCTCTGGAGCAAGTCTTAAAGAGAATTCCTGAGAAAGCAGGTAAACTAATTGTTTCTGATGGAGTTTTTTCCGTTACAGGAAATATAATGAGTCTGCCTGCCGTAGTAGAACTTGCTGAAAAATATGGTGCTCGTGTTTTAGTCGACGATGCTCATGCTTTTGGGGTGATTGGTAAAGGAGGACGAGGTACACCTTCTCATTTTGGTCTTGAAAGCAGAACAGATATGGTCATGGGAACATTCTCCAAATCATTAGCCTCCCTCGGAGGATATGTTGCTGGTCCGGAGAGAGTGATTAACTATATCAAGCACCATTCTCCTGCACTTATTTTTTCAGCATCACCGACACCTTCTTCAGTAGCAGCTACTCTCAAAGCCCTCGAGATCATAAGAGATGAGCCTTGGCGAGTGGATAGACTTGCCGAAAACGCACTTTATATGAAAAAAGGTTTTCAGGAGCTTGGCTACCAGGTTATACAAAATGAGACAGCAATTGTCCCCGTGATGACCGGAGATGATGATAAAGCTTTCTTGATGTGGCGCCAGCTATTTGATAATGGAGTATTCGTTAACGCCTTTATTCCACCCGGCGTACCTCCAGGCATGTCTATGATGCGAACATCATACATGGCAACTCATGAAAAAAAACACCTTGATTATATTCTTGATACTTTTGAGAAAGTAGGTAAAAACCTACAGCTAATATAATTCTGCAAAGATGAATATACTTAATAAGCCACCATACACTCTATAGTGTGGTGGCTTTTTTATTTTTGTACGCCAATTAACCAATGCACTTGGCATTTCGTAATGCATGAAGTTGTCACATTAAATATTGATTATGACTAAAAGTATACTCGCAATTTTAATATTGTTCATTCAGTCTGGTTTATTTGCTCAGGATATATCAACGGAAGAAAGGTCAGAGCCTTTAGTAGCTTATTTGCTCGAAGGGAAATGGCATGTGTTGGATCATAGTGGGCAGCAAATGTTTGAGCCAATTCCTCTTATTCATTTATTCGGTTACTCAGAAGGTTATTTTGCAGCCCGAGCTTTCGATCCAGAAGGGCAGGCAAAATCGGTTTTTTTTGATACTCATGCAGAGGTTAGGATTGTCTCTGATGCTGAGATAATAGATCCCTTTAAAAATGGGATGGCAATTGTAGCCGATCAGACGGATAATCAAGACCTACCATTCCGCGCAGGATATATAAACAAAGATGGTGCAGTAATTCTTCCGCGTGAATATGTAGATTTCACTACATTTAATGATGGACTGGCTTATGTAATGGATACATTAGCCAAAGACGGTTGGCGAGGTTATGTAGATACAGCAGGAAGAAAAATTATAACTTTACCCAAGCATGTAGTTGGATATAAGTTTAGCGATGGGCTGGCAGCTGTTGCTGACTCTGTTCCCAATGTAGGCTATATCAATACAAAAGGTGATTATATAATACCCCCTATTTTTGATTCACCTGGCGAGCATAGTGAAGGACTAATAGCTACATCTGATTCTGGTTTTCTAGGTTATATTGATGTTGAGCAGAAAAAATTTGTTATTGACCCTGAATTTGATGTTGCAAATCCTTTTAGGGAAGGTAGGGCCTGGGTAGGCAAGCTTAGTAGAGATGGTCATCTGAAATATGCTTTAATAGATACCGAAGGTAATTTTCTAAAAAGTTATCTATTTGATTACGTTACTGATTTCTCCGAAGGCTATGCTTCTGCTATGATCAACAACAAGTTTGTTTATGTAGATAAAGAAGGCGAGTTCCCATTCGGCAAAATTTTTACTTACTGTGCACCGTTTAAGAATGGTCTTGCTTGGGCAGCAAACCGTGATGAGAATAAGTTAGGGTATATCAATACTGATGGGGAGTGGATAATCGAAGTGCCTATAGCTGAAAAATATATCGATCTGAGGACAAATGCAGAGCTCGGTATCTCGGCAGTTGTAGATTTAAAAGAGATGGAGCAAGAAGATGGGGAATGATACCCCCTCAAGAAACAGTAAATGAAAATCAGATATTCCTTAATAGTTTTATTGCTTCTTGCATCAATTGGATTTACTTTTGCCGGGGTAAATAAATTACCTCGATTTCAATTCGGAGTCGGACTGTCAACGATGACAGGACCTGGTTTTACAGTGCAGGTTGATGCAACTCGTTTTCTTTCATTCAAAGGTAGTATAGGTGGCTATCTGAAGAGTTTTGAGCCGGGCAGTATAGTTGATAGGAAGTTCTATCAAGATCTTGCTGATGAGTACCTGATACCAGGTTTTGAGGTGCAGTTCTCTATTGATCGCTCAGACAAGCGAAAACTCTATGCCTTTTATGCTTTCAGTTATTGGGAATTTTCGGAGATTAGAGATTTCAATTTTATAATTGCTAATGATATACCTAGTGTAACATATGATAAACGCTTAGGTCTATCTCGAAATCATTCTTTTGGGCTAGGCTATGAGTGGGTGTTTGAATCAAACTTCTCATTGCAGATAGCTATTGGCTATCAGTATCAATACTCGAATAATTCGGATTATGGCTGGTGGCTTGATCGTTCGCCTGATGGATTAACAAACCATGGGCTAGGGATTGGGTTTGGAGGGGCAATTGCCTTTGATTAATATCACCCCTCAGTTTCTATAATGATTTTCTGAAGAGGCTGATATAGGTAGAGATTAACTTACTGAGCTAGATAAATAAATAATATAGCAACTATAAGTTGAATCAATCGTCACCAAGCAAAAAGTATTGCCCGGTATTCTATCTATTCTGGGATATTCATGGAACTGATATATTGAGATTTCTTTTTTTTATTGTAGTATTTGCTGTGCCTTTCTTGTGTAAGGCTGGTTCAATCTCGGGCGTTGTCAAAGATTCTGTAACCAAAGAAACACTAATTGGAGCAACAGTTTATCTGGAAGGAACTTCTCTTGGTGCCAAGACCAATACCAATGGTTACTATTCTATTAGCGATATACCTAAAGGAAAGTATACGATTTCTGTGAAATCAGTAAGTTACCAGGAGTTCCGACAGGAGTTAAATATTACCACTGATGATAGCCGGAGGCTTGACTTTGAGTTGACTGTCGGTGGAACTTTGGCAGAAGAAGTGGTTGTTGAGGCATTCCGAGATTCAGATAAAAGCCAGATAACTATTTCCAAAGTCAATATTCCTGTAGAACAGATTAAGCAGATTCGGATAGGGGGTGAATCTGATGTATTCAGAACCTTACAGCTCTTGCCAGGTGTACTTACATCTTCACAGATATCAAGTGGTCTTTTTGTTCGGGGTGGTTCCCCAGATCAAAACCTAGTTCTTTTGGATGGTTCTGCCGTATATAACCCATCACATCTATTTGGATTCATATCGACATTTAATTCTGAAGCTATTAAAGATGTTGAATTAATAAAAGGTGGATTCCCTGCAGAGTATGGGGGAAGAATGTCTTCGGTATTAAATATCACACAGAAGGATGGAAATCAATCGGAAATAGACGGAATGGCTTCTATCGGGGCTATCAGTAGTAAGCTCTCTCTTGAAGGCCCGCTAGGTAACGGTTCTTTTTTCCTGGGAGGGCGTAGGACTTATTTCGAACTGATCAAAGCGGCCTTGGATGGAAATGTGGACATTGAAGTACCTGATTTCGGATTTTACGATGTTAATGGTAAAATAACGCAGAACTTCGGTGATGATGACAAAGTTTCTATTTCAGGTTTTATCTCAAATGACAGGCTTGAAGCAGCTGATCTGGGTGTAAGTTTTGCCTTAGATGTAGGCAATAGACTGGCTGCTATAAGGTGGACACATATATTCGAGGATAATTTATTTTGGGATAATAATTTCAGCTTCAGTCGATACCAGACGCAATTTGGAGGTGATAATTCCGGATTTGATTTTCTCATTAGAAATCGCATAGAAGACTTTACTCTTAAATCGGCTCTTGAGTGGTTTAATTCTGATAAACTTACAACAAAGTATGGTATCGAGGTTAACGCATATAATTTCGGTTATCTACAAGATTTTGATGGTACAGTTGGTGATAATGATGATGAGCCTGCAAATGAGACCGAAAACAATCAAGGAGAGCTTGATCTCAATATCAGAGACTATAATTATTCCGGATATGCTCAAGCAAATTATCGCCCTGATGAACTGATATTTATCCAACTTGGTCTTAGAGGATCATATTGGCAAACAGCAGAGAAGGTTACGCTAGACCCCAGGTTTGCAATAAAATATATACTTACTGAAGATGTTTCTATCAAAGCAGCGACAGGGATATTCCATCAAAACCTTAAACTCGCAACGCTACCTGATTTTACTTTTTTCGATACATGGCTCCCAACTGACACTACAGTTGGTCTCTCAAGAGCCTATCATTATATCTTAAGTCTTGAGACAATGCCTATCGAAGGCTATAATCTAAATTTTGATGTATACTATAAGTATCTCGAGAATCTGAGTGAACTGAATACTATTCAAATTGAAAGGGGGACTACTACAGGCGATTATTTCTTTCAAGGGAATGGACAAGCCTATGGTTTTGAAGTATTTTTTCAGAAATCTGTTGGTGATTTTTCGGGGTGGATTGGTTATGCACTTGGTTTTGTCGAAGCTGAATTTGACTCAGTTAATTTTGGAACGCCTTTTCGTCCTAAGTGGGATAGGAGGCATGACCTGAAATTAGTAGGATCATATCAATTGGACGAGAGTTGGGATTTTGGAGCTACATTTATTTTCCAAAGTGGCCAGTCATATACTGGAGCCAGCTCTTTTTGGTATTCAAGGCTACCCGGTGATATAAAAGGAAGACCAAGAACATATCCAACACAAAGATGGGGTCTGAGGTTACCACCGTCTCATCAGCTTAATCTATATGCCAGCTATGGTTGGGATCTATTCGAGGATGTGCCTGCAAAACTGATTTTAGACATATATAATGTTTATAGTCGTAGAGATATATGGTTCAGGCGTTTTGTTGAGGAAGAAAATAGTATTGTCTCTGAGGATTTCTTATTGCTTCCAATATTACCGACTATTTCTTTCGAGGTAAGATTTTAATGAAAAAATATTTATTTCCACTGATATGTTTTCTGACTCTATTCGTTTCATGCGGCGATGATCTTCCAACTGCCTATGAAGAGCGTTATGTAATTGAGGCTTTTGTTATAGGTGGTGAGCCAATAAGTGATATTAGAATTGTCCGTACTTATCCCATTAACACCCCTTTTGATTATTCGCAAGCTCTTGTGAGAGATGCCGAGGTAATAATTTCAGATACACTGGGGAATTCATTTAGGCTTGAGATTGCGGCAGAAGGGGAAGAAGGTTACTATTTCCCTGACTCGACATATTTGGTGCAGACAAATATGGATTATACACTTAATGTGAAATTTGCTGATAATAAGACAGCTACCGGAAAGGCTTCGGTACCAGATACATTTAGTTGGGTAGAGAAGGCACCTGATTTTATTTACTATCCAACAGATAGCCAAATTGATACAGCTGTCGTAGATATATCATGGACAGGGGAGGGTGGTTTTTATCTTCTTGAATCGAAAGCTCTGGATACTTTGGAATATGGCATATATTTAGACCCTCCTACAGACACAATGAATATGAGAGTGCCAAACCCTTTCCGTGATGAAAGAGCCTATGACAATACAACTACCTGGGGGTTGCTTCCGACTAATGAGTCTGTTGTAATATGGGGAGCACTGCGATGGTATGGCCTTCATGAAGTTTCGATTTTCCGAAGTGACTTCAATATGCTGCGTTGGTTCTTACAAGCAAGAGGGAGTCAGCAGTATAATGATCTATTGAATACAATCGAAGGTGATGCTATAGGTTGTTTCGGGGGGGCGAGTGTCATCCGTGATACTTCCGTCTTTCTCTTTCCGGTAGAGTAGCCCAAAGATCTGATAGCACAATGAAATAGATCAATAAACACACATTCAATGCTAGTCAGCTTTGATATATGTATTTGATCCTCATGAGTATTTATCAATATTTGCTGTGTTATAGAATATAAAAGTAATAGCTTCATCCAAAAAACTCTGAAAAGGTATTTCAAAGTTGTAATTTCGGCTAATATCCAAAGAACCTATTGACTGCATCTCCCATAAAATATTTATCTTGTGATTTGCAAATAATACAAACTTATCTGACCAAAAAAATGATTAAACATATTTCCCTAGGGCTTATTACTGTATTTGTGAGTCTATTTGTATCGCTTCAAATTGCTTATTCCCAGAATGAAACTAAACTTATGCGCTACCCATCATATGGTGGAGATGAGGTAGTTTTCTCATATGCTGGTGATCTTTGGAAGGTAGCTTCTGGCGGAGGGCTTGCTACCAGATTAACTAGTGATATCGGGATAGAGATATTTCCTCGTTACTCCGAAGATGGTTCTCAGATAGCTTTTTCAGGTGAATACGATGGTAATAGGGAAGTTTATGTAATACCGGAAGCAGGGGGCTATGCAAAGAGGCTTACTTATTCAATGGATATCGGACCTCTTCCTGATCGAATGGGACCTGATAAGATTGTAATGCATTGGGATAGTGAAGACGATATTTTATTTCGTAATAGAGGTAATTGGTGGCATGCCTGGACAGGGAAGCTTTGGCTACAAAGCACTGATGGAGATTTGCCTGAAGAAGTAGCTGTACCACATGGTGGTTTTGCTTATATGAGCCCTGATGGTAAGAAAATGGCTTATAATAGAATTTCTCGTGAATTTAGAACATGGAAGAGATACCGTGGAGGGCAAGCTGATGATATCTGGATATATAACTTTGACACAAAAGAACTGGAAAACATTACTAATAATGAAGCTCAAGATATAATTCCTATGTGGTCTGATAATGGTAAGATTTATTTCTTATCAGATCGTGATAAGAGAATGAACATATTTATGTATGATCTATCCTCCAAGTCTACAAAGAAGATCACTAACTTCACAGAATATGATGTTAAATTTCCTTCACTGAATATGGGAAAGATAGCTTTTACCAGTGGAGGCGAGATATATTTACTTGATACCAAGACAGATACTTTTGATAAGGTACCTGTTACAATAATTTCTGATTTTGCCTCAGAGCGTATTGAATTAATTGATGCCTCTAAAAATATACAAGGGAGCACACTTTCGCCGGAAGGAGATTTTGCGCTTTTCTCTGCAAGGGGAGATTTATTTGTGGTGCCTAATGGTAAAGGGTTAACAAATAACCTAACAAAGACGCCAGGTGCTCACGACCGAAATCCTACTTGGTCACCCAATGGCGATTATATTGCTTATATAAGTGATGAATCAGGTGAGGATGAGATTTATTTAGTCAAACCTGATGGCACAGATAAAAGGCAGCTTACCGATAATTCAGATTCCTACCGTTTTGCTGCTATTTGGTCTCCGGATAGCAAAAAGATTTTGACAATGGACAAAGAGTTCCGGCTGCAATATGTGGATGTTTCTAGTGGCAAGATCACGGATGTTGCTCGATCAGATACATGGGAATTGCGTGATGTAGCATGGTCTCCGGATAGCCGCTGGATTGCCTATATTGACTATAATCCGCAGATGATGGGGTTAATATATGTATATGATACTCAGTCAGGTAAGACCCAAGCTGTCACTGATGGCTTCTACTCTGCAACAGATGTTGTCTTTACTCCTGGTGGGAACTATATGCTATTTAAATCAGAGAGAAGCTTTAAGCCGAGAGTAAGTGATATCGAGTGGAATGTATCCTATTCGGATATGCAGAGTATTTTTGCTATAGCACTTACGGAAGATACTCCTAACCTATTCGGATACGAAGGGTATGAGGTTAAAATACCTGGTAAGGATGATAAAAAAGAAGATAAAGATCAACCAGTAAAAGTTGAGATCGAATTTGATGGCATTCAAAGAAGAGTATTTGATTTTCCTTTGCCATCGGCAAATTATTTCGGGCTTCGAGCCACTGATGACCACAAGCTCTATTATACTCGGTATGCAGTAGGTGATAAGCCAGCTACTTATGTTTTTGATGTAAAAGAAAGAGAAGAGAAGAAAATAGGTGACTTTGCAAATTGGCAAATCTCGTCAGATGGCAAAAAAATGATGGTGAGAAGTAAGGGTAAATATTATATAGAAAACCTTAGCTCCAAGATTAAGACTGAAAATAAGATTGATCTCTCGAATATGAATATTCTGCTTGATCGAGAGAAAGAGTGGCAGCAGATTTATAACGAGACTTGGCGTCAGATGAAATATTTCTTCTACGATCCTAATATGCATGGGGTGGATTGGGAAGATATGAGACGCAGATATGGTGCTTTATTACCATATGTACGCCATAGAAGTGATCTGACCTATATTATGGGTGAATTGATTGGAGAATTAAATGTAGGGCATGCATATGTAGGTGGCGGAGATTTGCCAAAAGTAGATGAAGTTGGAGTTGGCCTTCTGGGAGCTGATTTTTCCTGGAATGATGGTGGTTATAGAATTGAAAAAATATATTTGGGTAGAAATTGGGATAAAGCGACTTATTCACCTCTTGACCAAGTTGGTAATAAAGTTGATGAGGGAGATTATCTGATAGCTATTAATGGTACAAAGCTTGATAAAAAAACTACCCCTTTTATGGCTCTTGTTGGCAAAGTTGGTGATTGGGTAGAGTTAGAAGTAGCTGATTCACCGGGTAGTTCTTCTCGTAAGGTGTATGTAAAGACAATTAAATCAGAGAAGGGACTTAGATACCTTGACTGGGTTGAAACTAATAGAAAATATGTTTCGGATAAAACTGATGGTCGTGTTGGCTATATTCATATCCCGGATATGGGTGTAGGCAGTGGCTTAACTGAGTTTTTTGAGTACTGGTTGCCACAACTGGACAAAGAAGGCCTTATAATTGATGATCGTTATAATGGGGGTGGTAATGTATCACCGATGATAACCCAGAGACTTATAAGAGAGTTGACAATTGTCAAAATTAAGCGAAATCAAAAAACAGTTTCTTCATCTCCTACGGGAGTATTTCCCGGTCCGAAAGCTTTACTTATCAATGAACTATCAGCATCGGATGGGGATCTTTTTCCCTACCGATTTAAGGCGAACGAATTGGGCCCAATCATCGGAAAAAGAAGTTGGGGAGGTGTCATTGGTATTTATGGACCTCTGCCGATGATTGATGGTGGCTATGTTTATAAGCCTGAATCTGCTAACTTTGGTGCAGATGGTAGTTGGATTCTGGAAGGTGTAGGTATGAAACCTGATATTGTTGTAGATAATCATCCTGATCGTCTAATGCGAGGAATTGATGATCAATTAGACACGGCAATTAAATATGTGATGGATGAAATGGCTAAGGGTAATTATAAAAAGATTCCTAAAATACCTCCATATCCAAAGAAGAACTAATATAGAATTTTGTGAGATAGAGTATGTTACATTTGAAGCACCGAGTTATTAATTCGGTGCTTTTTGTATTTGAAAGTAAATCTACTATTTATCACATATTGAGTTAGCATTTCATTGTTAAAGGCTTTGGCATTTTGTTTGATTGATAAACAATAGAGCATAACAAACAATTGAAGCCTGTGATGGAAGAGAATCTACTGAAAGCCGGATTGATATTTGCGAGTTTACTTTTATTAATGATGGTAAAAGCTATATCGCGCTATCGCCCGAAACCAATTGCAAAGCGAGCCGTGAAATAAATATGATTTCAATATTAAAATCATATCATGTTCAATTAACTTGCTGGCTAAGTCTTGTAATTATATGCCTTATTATTCAGTCATGTAGTTCTTCTGTACGGTTTGCCGATAAAGTGTCTAGCCCAAAGACACACATTTCTGCTGCTCCTCCAAAACCGGCTAAGGCAATAAACCTAACCGGGAAAATTAAAAGTAAGAAAACCGTTTCTCTAAATTATTCTCCCCCTGAGACTAATGATGCTGATCAGTTCAGACAAAGATTGATAGATCGAGCCAGGGAGTGGATAGGTGTGCCATATGCCTGGGGTGGAAACTCTAGAAAAGGAGTTGATTGTTCAGGATTCGTAATGGAGATCTTCAAGAAGGAGTCATTCATGTTGCCAAGAACTGCTGCCGGACAATTTCATTATCTTGGTATCGAAGATAATATGGACAATCTTACATTAGGAGATCTGGTCTTTTTCAGTTATGACGGTACTCATATCAACCATGTCGGTATTTATAGTGGTTATGGTATGATGATTCATGCTTCTTCAAGCAGAGGTGTTATAGAAGATACCTTCATAAGCGGATATTTTAGAGGCAAATTTGCTGGTGGCGGAAAGATTATCTCTTAATTGACTATTCCAGTTATTAACATATCAATGCTGTTATAGCTGTAATCTCCTTTTTAAGGCTTTCGATGTTTTGGCGATGTTTGGTTTTAGTTTGTAAACCACTGTAGAATGTGTACAAAGTGTTAGCCAGGCTCTCTATATCAGTTGAGCTATTTATCTGACCATTCTTTTGGCCGTTCAGCAGATAATCATACATTATTTTTTCAAACTTTGTAGCATTTTTCTCAACAAAAAAGTTTTTATTTATTTCAGTGCTGCACAATTCGGATGCAGTATTTACAACCATACAGCCACGGGGTATCTCATTTACAAGCCCTTTATCAATAATTTTAGTAAAAGTCCTCTTAATACCCTCTTGTACATTATTATATTTCAAAAGCTCATCACGAAAAGCATTTATATATTTTTCATGATATCTATCTAATGCTGAAAGAAATAACGCATTTTTATTACCATACGTATCGTAGATACTAGCCCGGTTAATCCCCAGACCTTCAACTAAATCTCTAATCGAAGTGCCACGATAGCCTTTGGACCAAAAGATGTCAATGGCCTTATCCAGAGTTTCTTCTATATCGAACTGTTTGGGTTTGGGCATACAAATACTTTGGGACGATAATATCGCCCCAAAGATAACAATATTATTATGATATTAAAGTTGCACCACCATCGACATTATATTCACCACCTGTCATATAAGAAGACTCGTCCGAGGCTAGAAAGAGGGCAAAATCAGCAACTTCTTTTGTTTTGCCAAACCGTTGTAAAGGTATTTTTTGTTGTATAGTTTCGGCGAATCCACTTATCTGCTCCTCACTCATTCCAGTTTTTTCGAAAATTGGAGTCTCGATTGGGCCTGGATTGATAGAATTAACTCTGATTTTCTTTGGAGCCAGTTCTGCAGCCGCTGTTCGGGTAAATGAGTTTAGAGCTGCTTTTGAAGCCGCATATATAGCCGTTCCCGGTGTTCCCATATATGCAATTACTGAGGAGAGGTTAATAATCGAACCATTCTCTTTGATTTCGGGTAGGAGAGCGTCTGTGGTAAGAACTGCTCCTTTAAAGTTTATATCCATCTGGGAGTCTATACTCTCTTTATTAATACTGCCTAGCGGCGACATAAAGAAAACCCCTGCATTATTGAACAGTATGTCTATGCCTTGATAGTTTTCTTTTAAATGCTCAGCCAGTTTCGTAATATCCGAAGAGTCTGAAGCATCAGCAACAAAATATTCGGCTCCTATTTCAGCTGAGGCTTTTTTGAGTTTTTCTTCGTTTCTTCCAGTTATTAAAACCCTTGCCCCCTCGCTTATAAATTTTTTTGCTGTTTCGAAGCCGATGCCACTATTGCCTCCCGTGACTACAGCTACTTTGTTTGATAGTTTTCCCATCATTTTATCCTATGTTTATATAATTAAAACAGAACGACCGTTCTGATATGTTGCAGAACGGTCGTTCCAAAATAATATTGTCAAGACTTTAGCAAGTCTCTGAGTATCTTTGCATATTATACTTGAGGAAAATTTTTGCTTTTTTCACATACATTAGTACCAGAACTTGTGCTTATGGCCTATCGCCAAGGGTATTTTCCTATGTCGGAGGATAAAGATGGTCCTATTTTCTGGCATAAACCTGAGAATCGTGCTATTATACCTCTGGATGCAGCAAGAAGGCCTCGTAGTTTGAGACAATCAGTGAAAAAATACGGTTATCATTTTACTATTGATATTGATTTTGAGCAGGTAATCAGGAGATGTAGCCAAAGGGAGGAGACCTGGATAAGCGAGGATATAATTGAAACTTACACACAATTGCATAATATGGGTTATGCACACAGTATAGAGACCAGAATCAGTGGTGAGCTTGTAGGAGGTCTTTATGGACTTTCGATTGGTGGCGCTTTTTTTGGAGAATCAATGTATAGTAGAGAAAGAGATGCTTCGAAAGCAGCATTCTACCATTTGATTGATATATTAAACCAAAACCATTTTCTATTACTCGATTCACAGTATATAAATCCTTTTACAGCTCAACTAGGTGCTATTGAGATTAGCGACCATATATATATGGAACTGTTGCACAAGGCTTTAGAACTTGATTGTGAATTCACTAATTTGCGCAATAAATATAACTCCTGATTTTGATCCAGCAAATAAATACAAAGACTATTCTGATACTCTTGGCATGTCTGCCTTTAGTTATCAATTCATGTATAAAAGGCTATACTGAACCAAAGGAGGTATCCTGTCCGGTGCCGCCTGTTTGCTCTCCTGACATTTATAGTGGCGGTAAGATAATACCGACTGGAATCTCTACAGCCGATGAAAATGGTGAGTATTTCGTATTAAAAAATGTAAATGCTAATACTCCGCAAAATGAATGGCATATTTCTTTTGCCATGGATGATAGATGGTCGTATGTTACTCGTAGAGAAAATCAAGGAGCTAATCAGCGCTTATCGGTTTATTCTGGTTCGGCAGTTAATAACTTGTCTTATCAATACATTGTCTCAGGGAAAACTAAATATAATTACGGTATGCCGTTCACGGCTCCGGATGGAGAAGACTATGTCAGTATTTCTATCAGTAAGGCTTCGTTGAGACCGGATAAGAATGGTTATTATACGGTTGATACTTTACCTGGTTTGAGCTATTTAGCAAAGTATGACAGAAGCAGCGGACATGTTCAGTTCAAAAAACTTAACAGAGTTTTCAATTCAGAAGAAACAAACTATTGGGTTTCTCATTTTCAGCTTGCATTTGCGGGAGATTATGTTTTTTTTGCTTCTGATATTGAAGGTGGATATGGTGGCACCGATCTGTACTATGCAAAGTGGAATAATGGTGATGTAGGCAAACCAATCAATATGGGACCATCAATTAATACACCCTGCAATGAACTATCACCTTACTACGATCCCTATATTAAGAAAATGATATTTAGTAGTTCCGGTCATCGAAATATCGGGGGATTTGATTTATTCTCTGCCTCAGTTTCTCTGGAAGGTGAGAAATTGTTATTTAGTTCACCTGATAATCTTGGTAAGCCGATAAATTCCGAGCATAATGAATTATTTCCATCTAGTGAGAATCCTGAAAAGCGGCGGGTTTTATATTTCACTTCGGACAGGCCAGGTGGCAAAGGCGGTTATGACTTATATGCCTTCTTTAAGAAGCGTATAAGTGAGCAAGAAGATGAAATAATCATTGATCGCGCTGCAGCTACAGATATAGAACCTGAGGGTGGTGATGATGTTGATGGCTTTGCGGAATCAGATTTAGAAATCTCTATTGCATCTGAGGAGAAAGATACTGTAAGCCTAGTTCTGAAAGGGAAAGTAGAAGATGAACTTGGCAAACCGGTAAGTAATGCAGTTATTACGGCAAAGGAGCTTGAGACATATAAACAGTTGGATACAACCAATTCCGCAGTTGATGGGTCTTTTGAGATTGAGGTAGCTACTACCAGTGATATAGAAGTAACAGCACAGTCTGAAAATGATTTCTATAAATCAGAACGCGTTTCTTTAGTTGGAAAGCAAAGTGGTGATAGTGTAAAACTTAACCTGATACTTCCATCGCAAATTTTCCTTCGGATTAATTTTCCCAATGATGTAGCTGATGATCCTTATGATTTTGTATTGGACTCTATGGGAATAGAGACCGATGAGAGATGGACTACAAGTATTTCCAGGTTAGCTGAACATATCAAAAGGTTTTATGAAAGGATTGAATATATCGAGCTAATTGGTCATACTGATACCAAAGGGACTCTCAGCTATAACATGGATTTAGGGCATCGCCGCTCTAATTTTATTAAAAGGGAGTTGATTAAACTGGGGGTATCGAGTGAAATACTTAGAGTCAGTTCGGCTGGAGAGACAAGATTATTATCTAGATTGGATGGTGAAACAGTCGATAGTTATGAAAGAAGGTTAAGAAGGGTAGAGATTAACAAAGTAATAAAAGAAGTTAAATGATAATGAAAGATGAGAAATAAGGAACTGAGAATATGAAGATACCATCGCCTTCTCAGACATTATTGATACTTATTGTTACTTTTTTGATAGTAGCTGGTGGCACTGCTTTGTATATTGATAGTGTTGTTTCCGGAAATATACCCTCACTGGCTCAGTTGGAAAACCCACCTCAGGAGAGAGCTAGTCAAGTTTTTTCTCGTGACCGGGAACAGATAGCTTTGTTTGCCAACGAGAGAAGAGTCAATCTTTCTAAGAGCCAAATTCCTAATCATTTTTTCGAGGCCCTGATAGCAACGGAGGATAGAGCTTTTTATGACCATTGGGGAGTACACTCTGAAAGACTTTTTAAAGCAATTTTTAAAAACGTTTTTCAAGGGAGAAGAGAAGGTGCTTCTACTATTACCCAACAATTAGCTGGTAATTTATTTGTAGGTAGAGAGCGCTCAATCGAAAGAAAGTTAAAAGAGGCTTTTACTGCTGTCAAGATAGAAGAAACCTATACCAAAGACCAGATTCTGGTTATGTATGCGAATACAGTGAACTTTGGGCGTGGTAACTACGGGATCGATATGGCTGCAAAAGCATTTTTTAATAAAAAGCCTAAGGATCTAACTGTTCCGGAATCTGCATATCTGGTAGCTAAAGTAAAAGCTCCTTCCAATTATGATGCAACTAAAAATTATGACCGTGCGCTTAACAGGAGAAATCTTGTACTAAGAATGATGGCCGAAGCTGGATATCTTACTTTAGCAGAGTACGAACTATACCGATCTGAAGAAATTTCACATGTAGAAGGTGACCCTGAGACACCTATTACAGGTATTGCACCTCATTTTGTGGAAGACATCAGACAAGAACTGCGAGATAGTGAAGCACTTTCGGCCTATGATCTCTATGGTGATGGTCTTAAGATACAAACAACTCTGAATAGTTCGATTCAGAGGCACGCTCTTAATGCAGTAGGTAAGCATATTGCTGTCTTTCAAGAAAAAATGGATAAAAAATTCAAATGGTCTCGGAACAAACAACTTCTTGATAAACTCATCAGCAAATCAATAAGAGAAACACCTGCATATATTTCAGCCAATACTGATGCCAAGAAAAGTGCTATTGCTGATGATCTCCGCAAAAGTAAAAACTTTGTTGATTCCATTAAAAATATGGCTACTACCGTACAAGTAGGTTTAGTAGTTATGGATCCACGGTCAGGTGAGATACTAGCAATGGTAGGAGCCTCGCCCAAATTTATGCAAGAGAATAAATATGCTCGTTATTCCCTAAACCACGTTACCGGTATTAATCGGCAGCCTGGTTCGGTACTGAAGCCTTTTGTTTATGCAGCAGCCTTACAAGAAGGGCTTACACCTGACGATACAATTGGTTGTGGTCCCTTTGTTTGGGAAGACCCCATTTCCAATGAGATTTGGGCTCCGAGAACTGGCACTAATGACTGTCCTGATGAGAATTCTTATATGTCAATGAGAACCGGTTTGAGAAAGTCAGTTAATTCGGTGGCAGCCAGATTAATAACTCAGCATACTTCTCCGAAAAAAGTTTTGAAACTATTAAGAAATGCTGGTGTGAAATCTAAGATAATGCCGTATCCGGCATTGGCTCTTGGGGCTGGAGGTGAGCTATCACCTATGGAAATCACGGAGGCTTTTAATATTTTCGCTAATAATGGGTATCATGTGGATCCATACTATGTCACTAGTATACAAGATGAATCAGGTAAGACAATATATGACAGGAATAAAGTAATTGGAATGAAAGAGGTCATTGGCGAGGCAACTAGTTACGATATGACAGAAATGTTACAGGCGGTTGTAAACCACGGGACAGGTGGACGGGTAAGAAGGTATTTTAAGAATATTGAAGCAGCTGGCAAGACTGGGACGACAAATGATGGTGCAGATGCTTGGTTTGTAGGTTATACACCGGAGTTAATCTGCGGTATCTGGGTTGGTTTTGATGACCAGAGAATTAATTTTAATCCTATCGGTAACGATGGTCAGGGAGGGCGCGCTGCAGCCCCAATATGGGGTATGCTAATGGAAAGTATTTATTCTGATAAGAGTTTGCCATATGAGAAACCGGTATTTAACGAATTAAATTCTGAAGTTTTGGATGAATTAATAGATGGAGAGGAAGGAGAGATACTTGAATGAGAAGCCATAGAGGAAATATTCCTGATTGTGGACGTGTGCTCAACTGGGTAAGTGGCAGATCGGCCTTAAGAGCAGGGACAGTGTTTTGTATTGGTAGAAATTATGCTGACCATGCTCGCGAACTTGGTAATGAATTGCCTACCGAACCAATGGTTTTTCTGAAGACAAGAAACTCAATAGTAGGAAATGGTGCTAAAGTTAGGATACCGAACTACAGTGAGGATATGCATTATGAAGCCGAGTTGGTTTTGATTATTGGGCAAGCAGATAGTAAACCTGTTGTTACTGGTATTAGCGTCGGGATTGATTTTACACTAAGGGATATTCAATCTGATATAAAGCAGAAAGGTCATCCATGGACTAAGGCAAAAAATTTCAAAGGAGCCACTGCTATCTCGGATATTTATGATATGGATGTCAATGAATTTGGTGTTTCACTTGATGATATTGGTATAAGGCTTATTAAAAATGGTGAAGTAATGCAGGATGGTAATACATCTCAAATGGTATTTCCCGCTGAGAAATTAGTTGATGGTATAGAAGGAATTTATGGGTTGGAACTAGGTGATCTAATTTTTACAGGTACTCCCTCTGGGGTTGGAAATGTAGTGGTTGGAGACAGACTGGAAGCTCTAATTAGCTATAAAGGCAGGCAGCTGAGTACACTCAAAATTGACATAGCATAATGGTGAAATGATGGAAACTAGGAAATCAGACAATAATTTTAGAGGCCTATTTACCATAGTTGGGATTTGTTGTCTGGCAATGGTAATCCAGTCTTGCTCTTCGCTAGTAGAGGGTCTTGGTATCACAGTGACAAGAACTGAGACAGAGACTTTTACAGTTACAGAGAGGGATTCAACTCATAAACATTATGATAAGGATGCTGTTGAGAGCGGTGATAATGGAGTTGTGAGTCCTTCTCCTAGAGTCATAGAAACAAAACGCTATATCAGGCAAAAAGATAGTATTGTAGAAAGGTTTTACCCTGACTTTATTCGGTTAGGTTTGTTCGAAAGTGTTGGTCTGATAGGAGGTAACACCGAAGCCAGCCTGAATTCAGGTCCCTTGGGGGTACACTTACCCCTGCCTGACCTTGAGAGTTTTCGAGGAGATCCGGATAATAAGAGTATATTTGCTGGATCGATGTTCAGACTTGGGATTGCTGAATATAGATTAAGATGGTTTCAAGATGCAGATAATTGGACCATTGGCACCCACGGGATCGAGGCAATACTGCCAACAGCAAGAATTGAAGAAGGAGTTATAGGTTTACTTCCGATTTATCTTCGAAAGCGATTCTATCTTCGCGATGATATACCATATCTCTCGGCAACTTTATCAGCTGGATTTTCATATTTTCCTTCCCAGTATATTAATCTTTCAGGTAGCCTTGATTTAGGCTCAATGGGTGGTACCAACTTCCGATTTTATCTCGGAGCAGTAATGGGTAGAAATCCGGATTATGCGTGGAATATTAGTGGCAATGAGTGGGCAGAGGGTCCTACAACTGTCTTTACACCATATGCGGGACTGGGAATATCACTATTAGACTTTGTGAATACTGTTCCGGAAACATATACGGAATGGAAGGATCATGAACATTCTGCCTGGAATATTGGGATTGCGCAATTTGGATTACTTTCAACAAGTTCAGAAGCTCTTTCAATTGGTCAATCGGAAATTGACACAGAATCTAATAATAGTTTGGTTAATGGTCTATTCTTAAGTTTACTAAACGCTGATATTGCAATACCAATATTGGATAATGGTTTTTTTGCTGGCACAAGCTTATTCAGTATATGGTCCTATTCCTTAAGTGAAGTGTCAATTGGTATATTACCTGTCAGGGTTGGGTATAATATGCAATTATTAGCAGATGAACTTTTCCTTCAACCATATCTGGAATGGAGTTATTATCCTTCCAACAGCGTTAATATAGGTACTCGGCTTAATCTAGATCTGTTCGAATATAATTCAATATCATTATTAGCTGGTTATGGAACTGGCAATACAGCCGACCTTATTGGTACTAATATCATATCAGCCGTGGAAGAAGAACTAGAATTTGGTGTTTGGTATCTGGGTTTATCGTTTAATTTAAGTACACAACATTTTCAACCGGAAGAATTGCGTTACAATAGATGATAACTACAGCATTATACTTCATCATTGCGAACGTGATCAAATGAGATGTTATTAATAGCAGTATCAATCTCCTGACAAATAGTGTCGGGGCTTTTGTCTGCTATATAGATAAATTCTCCTCTCTCCTGGTTGTTATAAATCCAGGAAGTGATTATTCTGACTTCATCAATATCTTCTTTGGTATAGTCTTCAAAGCTTGGGCTGCCATTGAAGAACCAATGATTTATCTCGGCTTTTATAGATTTGGGATAGCTATTACCAAATGCGACGTTACTTGTCATAAGCTTGCCAGCCTTCACAAGATATATTTCAATTCTCTTTTCATCTTTATCAGCCGGAAGTAATAATACCAGATTGTTCTGTCTTATAGACGTTGGCACCTTTTTCTGTCTGGAAAAAAGCCTTTTGAGCTCTGATATTTGTTCTTTTACTTCAGCAGCTTTCTCAAACTCCATATTATCAGAATACAAATACATTGACTCAGCGAGGTGATCAATAATACCATTATGAAAATCAGTCAGAAAATTTCTAACTTTATCAACTTCCAGATGATATTCAGAAGGAGATTGTAAAATAGCACAGGGTGCATCACATCTCTTCATCCGAAAGTATATACAAGGTTCTACTCCTTTCTTGGGTTCAAGAGGGAATTCGCATTTTCTAAGTTTAAAATTTCTATCAATGATCTTTGAGATTTCATCAACAAGCGAGGCATTACGGAAAGGACCGAAATACTCAGCTCCGTCTGCGGTAATATTATGACAAACCTCATATCTGGGAAAAGGGTCTTCTGTTAGCTTAATAAAAGGAAAAGTACGATAGCGTTTATTAGCTTTGTTGTATTTGGGAGATAGACGTTTGATTTCAAGCGATTCATAAATGAGTGCCTCAAGTTCAGTTTGCTTCTTTTCATACCTAAGATTAAATATGCGAGAAACAATTGCCATTACTTTACTTGATGTGATCGCGGAGTTATTGAAATAAGACATGACTCTGCGCCGAAGATTTTTCGCTTTCCCAACATATATAACCTCACCTCCTTCATCTTCAAAATAATATACTCCAGGACAGCTAGGCAATGCTAATACCTGTTTCTTAACATTGTCCAACTGAGGGTTATGGGCGTCATAGTGACTAGTTCGGCGCCCCTGCAGAAGTGATAAATGTTCTAGTTCTGTCAGGCCATGTTCATTTTCAGCTATATTTAATAACTCAATAAATATTCTGGCTGTAGCTAATGCATCATCATAAGCTCTATGAGCCCTGCGCATAGGTATATTAAACCATTCTGCCAACGATCCAACATTTTTCTTAAGATGCTTCGGTAAAAGCCTGCGAGCAATTTTAAGCGAACACAAACGGGGCATAGCGGGTACATTAATACCCATTCTGAGTAGAGTTTCATAAAAGAATGACCAGTCAAACTCAAGATTATGGGCAACAAATACCATATTAGGTTTTGAGAGTTCTTCCGCGACATGTGGAAAGATCTTTTCGGGTGGAGGGGCGGCAAAGGCCATCTTATTGCTAATACCGGTCATTTTAGCAATGAAGGGAGGGATAAACTGATTAGGGTTTACAAGAGATGTTATGTCAGCTACAATCTCTCCACCCCTTATGATAACACAGGATATCTCCATGATCCTGTTTTTCTGCGGATCAGACCCGGTCGTTTCCAGATCTACCACAGCAAAAGTATTGTCCCAGAATGAACGCATTTTAATTTTACCTTCCCTTTCATTGCAAAATTAGTAAAAGTAAAATGATATTAAAATGACGACAGATATTGGATTAGGCAATTCGTTTTAATTTGGCTGCAAAGAAACCATCTGTATTATGCTGCCACGGAGTTATTTGCAAGAATCTACTGTCTTGCTGGAAAATAGCTTCTTCTAAGAATCCCCGGTCAGTTGTTAACTCGAAATTTGTATTAGTGCTCAGGAATTTATCAATAACATCTTGGTTTTCTATTCTAAATAGAGAGCAAGTAGCGTATATGAGTAATCCACCGACCTTAACATTCATTGAATAGGTATTTAAAATTCTAAGTTGTTCCCGGGCAAGCTCTTCAAGCATTGGTTGGGTGATAGTACTAAATAGTTCAGGCTGCCTGCGAATTCTGCCGCTCCCGCTACACGGTACATCGACAAGCACTTTGTCAAATAAGCTTGAAGGCTGTTTTTCCAATAAGTTAACTTCTGCCCCTGCCAGTAATGCCCTTCTTTGAGCTTCCTCTAGCTTATTTATATCTGCGTCGTATAGTGACGTTATGGATTTGTTTGAAGTTAAAGAGCATATTTCCAGAGATTTGCCTCCTGCTCCGGCACAAGCATCCAGTATGTTATCGCCATCTTTGGGAGCTAGAAAAGAAACGATTGCACGGCTCCCTTCGGCCATCACCTCAATTGATCCACCCTGATAAAGAGAAGTTTTACTCAGGTCAGGGCTACCAGTAAGTCTTATACTATCATTGAAGATGGATGATTCTAGATAAGGCACATTTTCCAGTTGGTCAGCTAGTAAATCTAAGATTATACTTTGCGCCTTTTCATAGGGCAGGTTCAGATAGTTGGGGCGAATATCAAGGGTAGCTCTCGAAAAAAGGCTTAAAAAATCTTTGTGACTAATAATCTCCATATTCTTTTTCCATGGAGTAGGTATATCATCTGTTAGTGCCTTATTAAAAACAGAAAGTATATGAAGTTGTTTGAGTTGAGCTAACAGCTTATCCACATTTGCCTGATTCGGCTCTAGCAGTTGTTTTGTGATCTCTGTTAATTGTTCATTAGAAATATATCTTTCAAAATATCTTTGGAGTTTCTTGTCAGTCCATACCCCCCCATATGACTTTAGATCTCGAACCAAAGGGTTATTGGTACAGAGCCATAATACTATCAGGGCTTGCCTTCTAGAATCAACAACTTCTATATTCTCTATTATACTTAACACCAGGATACGAAATCGTAGCCACGAAAAGAAGAGTTCTCTTAATGCATACCTATCTTTGGAACCGAGCCAGCGATTTTTGGCACAATGGTTTCTAAGAATTTTATCAGGGAATAATGTGTTGCCTTGCTCGAATGTATCGATTAGTTGGGCAAGATTATCAAGTACTGATTCAGTTTTCATGGCATTTGTTCCTTTTTTGAGTAACAAAATTAGGTAGTTTCATCAACAGTGTGTAAGAAACTACACACTTGATAGATTATTAAATATTTATTCACTAAAGAAATGAATTTCTTAGATGATTGAAAGACCTTTACAAATCAGCGAAAAATGGCAAAAAACAAGGATAGTGGATTACAATTGATCGATTTTTCACTATCAAATAATTAGGATAATGAAATATTATTAATCATTGAGAAGTGCAAATAGAACGTAGTAACTGTATGTATACAATGGACTTAGATACAATAAGCAGGTCTATTGAGCTAAATGCCTTCTATATAATATGAGGTAAAAGCATATAAGTTTTTGTATTTACTTATGTTTGGATTAAATTGGTTGATAGGAGAGTGTATGCCGTATAAAAGTATTTTTACTTTTTGTACGCCCACACTGTATCCTGGCTTGAAACTTTCCGCATGTTTTTGCTACATGCTTACTGACTAAATGACTAGGGTGTAGCAAGACGGTATAATGGGGAAAAACTTGAAATTGATATTAACAGTATAAATAATTAATTAGGAGCTTATAGGCTGATGAAACGCATATTGATAGCTATAGCGGCTACCGTAATGCTGGCCTCCACACTCTTTGCTCAAGACTATATCATGAGAAAGCAGAACATCGGTGCTGCTGCAGGATGGGTTGGGCAAGAACTTGAGACTGACAAGTATTTTTACGGTCTAATGGGTCAGCCGGTAATATCCGGTGATCTGATTAATGATGATTTCCAGTCAGGCTGGAATTTCAATGAGGGCTTTTGGACTCCATTCATTGGTTGGACTTCGGATGTGGAAGAAAATGAACCTTTCATTCCGAAGAATCCTCTGAAAGTCAATAACTATCCTAACCCTTTTAAAGATCAGACTACTATCAGCTTTGAACTGGAAGAGGCATCTAATGTTTCTCTAAGGGTTTATGATATAAATGGTACCTTAGTTGCCAGACTTTTAGGTGATGAGATCCTTTCGGGTGATAGCCATGAAGAGACTTGGAATGGTAAAGATCTTAGAGGTAATGATCTTGCCTCTGGTTCTTACCTGTATGAACTTATCGTAAGGCCTCAAGGCGGCGGTAAGACTATTTCCGTTCGTAATATCATGGTTATGAACAAATAAGAAATATGAATTCAATTAATAACTTAAATATTCAATCAAATAGGAGCACCTTATAATGAGGAAAACTCTATTGAGTGTCATCGCGGCCTACGGGCTTATGATGACTCCTCTCGACTCAGTCGAAGCTGCGATACCAAGAGTCATAAACTTCCAGGGAAGTTATATTGACCAAACATCGGGAGAACCACAACCCGCTGAAGGTAGTTATTCAGTTAGATTCGACATCTATGATTCTGAAACAGGATCAAATGTCATCTGGTCAGAGACACAATCTGTGAACGCCGTTGATGGCTTCTTCAATGTATACCTAGGTTCGGTAACACCTCTTACTATAGATTTCAATGGTGAGTACTGGATCGAAGTGAGTATAGAAGGCACGTCTTTACCACGTACCCAGTTGGCAAGCGCTCCATTCGCTTTCCACTCGGCTACAACGGATGAAGCCGTTATCTCACTTTCGGTAGTAGATGGTGCAATCACTCAGGAGAAACTTGCTCCAGGTGTGACAGCTATTCCAACTGGTCCAGCTGGTGGCGATCTGACAGGTGATTATCCTAATCCTAGGATTAACCCTGATGCTATCGTTGATGCAATTGAAGATGGCTCAATCACTCAGGAGAAACTTGCTCCTAATGTAACTACTCCTCCATCTGGTCCAGCTGGTGGCGATCTGACAGGTACTTATCCTGATCCATTGATTGCTGTCGGAGCTGTTAAGACTGATAGGATTGCTGATGGTGCAGTTAACTCTAATAAGATTCTTGACAATTCAGTTAGAGCCATTGATATTGAGGATATGCCTCTTATCGTTCCTGGCAATTATGGTGATGTACTAAATGATGGTACAAGAACTGTACAGCTTGTTGTTGATCAAGATGGTCGAATTGAAGAGATCGCAACAGAAGATATCGTTATTGATGACGATGATAACGCTGTTACTCCTCTTTCTGACATTGATATAGTAGGTGGTCGTTCGGATGAGTTGAACTTGCAACTTAACGACGATTCGGTTGGTCCTGATGAACTTCAATCAACTACTGTAGTAGCTGGTGACTATGGTACTGCTGATGGTACTCAGTATGCTACTTTTACTACAGATGAAGATGGCCGATTAACTGCCGCTGCAACTGTAGCAATTGTAGTTGATGATGATGCTGCTGGTGCTAATGCTTCAGACGCAACTATTTCTGGTGCTAGCTCTGATAATCTAGACATCCAACTTAAAGAAGATGTTGTAACAGATGTTGAGCTAAACGAAACAGGTATTACTGCTGGTATCTATGGTGGAGAAGAAGATGCTGTCAACTTCCCGGGTGATGTTGATAATGTATTGAATCCGGGTACTAGAACAGCAGTTCTTAATCTAGATGAAGATGGCCGGGTAATCGGTGCTACTCAATATGAGATTGTAGTAAATGATGCTCCTGCATCCGATATTGCTATCGGTGACAATGATCTTTCAAATGCACTTGATCTACAGATCGAAGCTGATGCAGTAACTGCCAACGAGATTGCGACGGGTGCTGTCGCTTCTGATGAAGTACTTGATAACTCACTTACTTCCGATGATCTTGGTACAGGTTCAGTAACTACTGATGAAATTGCTGATGGTACTATACTGCCGGCAGATATGAATGCTACTCCTGCACTTGGTCTTGCAATTGACGAATATGTTCTTTCTTACGATGATGCTACAGGTCAGTTTGAGTGGGTAGAGAACAATGTTGTTGTAGATCCTAGTGGACCGATAGTTGGTGACGGTACAGTGGCTAACCCACTTGATCTTTCTAATGGTCCTGCAAATTCAGCTCTTGTAATGAATGCTGCTGGTACTAACCAGGAATGGGCTCTTATCGATTCGGATAATATCCAAGATGGCTCAATTGCAAATGTTGATCTGGCTCCTAACTCTGTTAACTCTGGTAATATCGTAGATAATACGATAACTACTGATGACATTACAGATGGAACTATCACAAATGCTGATCTGGCTGCAAACTCAGTAAATTCAAATAATATCGTAGATGGCTCTGTAACTACTACAGATATCCTAGATGGTACAGTAGCAACTATTGATTTGTCTGATGATGCCGTAACTTCTGCTAAGATTCAGAATGGTGGTGTTGCAACAGTAGATATAGCTAATGATGCCGTAACTACTGCACAAATCGCAGACGGTGCTGTAACAACTGACGATATCCTAGATGGTACAATAGCAACAGTGGATATAGCTGATGATGCTGTAACTTCTGCTAAGATTCAGAATGGTGGTGTTGCAACAATAGATATAGCTGACGATGCAATCACTACTGCAAAAATCGCGGATGGTGCAGTAACTACTGATGATATCCTAAATAGCACAATTGAAACTGTCGACATAGCTGATGCAGCTGTAACTTCAGCTAAGATAGCTAACGAGACTATCATCACTTCTGACATCCTAGATGGTACAATCACTGATGATGATATTGCTGCTAATACTATTACATCTTCTAAACTGAACTCTACTGGCCAAGCTGCTGGTAATTTCTTGGTTACAGATGGCGCAGGTGGTTTCATTTATGATGATGATCCTCTTTCACTTCCATACAGTGAAGCCTATACTGGTACTAGCAATGCATTTGTAATTGATCACCAAGGTACTTCAGGAAGTACAGGTGTTTTCAATAGCTCAAATGCAACTAACAATGATCCAGCATTATCAGTAAACAAAACAAATGCTCCAGCTAACCCTAATACAGCTGACCCTACAAATGCGAACCTAGCTGGTTATTTCTCCAAAGATGGAGCTAACGGTGCAGGTGCTACTGGTAGAGTAATGGAGGTCGAAGGTTGGGCTGAGTACGATGCAGTTGGCCAGATTGGCGCTGTTGACCCTACTGATGACGTTGATGCGATCATGATTATAAGAAACAATGCTGCCGGTATCGGTGCTGGAAACAACAAACCAGCACTCAAGACTTACGGTGATATCATCGTAAACTCTAATATCGTAGCTGCTAATCTTTTCGCTACTGAAGACATCGTGATCGGTACTGGTGGTAACACTATTACAATCCAGCCTCCTACAGTTGCCGGTGGTCCGCTAGAGATCGAAGGTGATGTTAATATTGGTACAATGGCTGATCCTCAAGACCTTACGGTTTGGGGCAATGGTATTATCAAGCAAAACCTAACTGTTGATGGTACAATAAATAGTACATCAGGCTCTACTGTATTCAATGGTGATGCTGGAGCTGGTGATGGAACTATCGAAATCAATAATGCTGCAGGAGCTGGCTCAGGACTTAGAATTGCTAAGAATGCTGGTGGCGATCCTGCTTTGGTTGTAACACCTCAGAACGTAACATCTGTTGCTGCTGACTTCAACGGTGAAGTTCAGATTGATGGTGATCTTGTAGTAGGCGGCGTTTCACTTATGAATGGCGATGCTGTTCTTGGTGATGCTGATACTGACCTTGTTATCTTTACTGGTACTGTACAGAATGATGGCGGTGGCTTCCTCAAAGCTGAAGGTGCTACAGATAATAATTTTGAAACCATCCTTGCAGTAACTGATCCTACGGATGACAGAACAATCACTTTCCCTGATGCAACAGGTACTGTAGCTCTTATGTCATCAGTAACACTACAAGGTGCTTATGACAACGTTGGTGGTAATACTATCGCTACAACTGCTGCCAGAGATATTGAATTCTCAGGCGTTTCTAACCTTGATGTTCAAATCCCTATCGTAAATGATGCAGGTGATGTAACGGTTGGTGATGCACTAAATGTAACTGGCAATACTGATCTAGACGGTACATTGAATGTAGACGGTGCTTCGACAGTAGATGCAATCACTGCTGACGGAACAGCTACAGTAAATGGTGTATTGACTCAGACCGGAGCTGGCAATCAAGTTACTTTCGGTGGTAATGTAGATGCAACAAACGGCCTGGATGTAACTGGTGCTGACCTAACAGTAGCTACTAACACAGATCTAAATGGTACATTAGATGTAGACGGTACTACAGAGCTTGATGGCTTGAATGTAGACGGTGCATCAACAGTAGACGCATTAACAGTAGATGGTGTATTAACAGCATCTGTAGCTGGTAATACAATCGGTTCTGGTGTAGATGCTACTCAGCTAACTGTTTCCGGTGTAGCTGGCGGTGCCAATGAATTGGAAGTAACTGGTGACGCGAATGTTACTGGTACCTTGAATGCAGGTGCTTTAGCTCTGACTGGCGATCTTGATATGAATGAGAACGACATCACTGAGATCGATGAACTCGATGGTGGTGCTGCTCTATCAATTAATACAACAAATAACGGTACTATTACTACCGGTACTGGCCAGGTAACACTTGCTGGTAATGTAGATGCAACAAATGGCCTTGATGTAACTGGTGCTAACCTAGTAGTTGGTGCTACAAATATTGACCCTACTAATGGTAATGTAGTAGTGGGTGGTACTCTTGATGCCAATACTGATGCTTCAATAGCTGGTAATATCACATTAGATAATGGTGGTAATCAAACTATTACTCATACTGGTGTTGGTGCAGGTGTTAATCTTGATATCTCATCGGCAAACGGTTTCGTTGAAATCGAAGATGTAGAGATCAATGGTGGTGCTATTAGTGATGTAACTACTATCACTACATCAAGCGATGGTACAATCGGTGGTGATCTTACAGTAACTGGTTCAATCACTGGTAATAGTAATACAAACCAAATTGGTGATAATACAGCTAACCTTCAGCTAGGTATCTTAGGTGTAAACGGTACTGATGCACTTTCAGTAACTGGTGATGCTGATATCACTGGAAATCTTGATGTAAATAATGGTCTTGATGTAACTGGTGCTGACCTGACAGTAGCTACTAATGCTACAATCACTGGTACACTAGATGTAGATGGCGCTACAACAGTTGATGGTTTCACAGCTGATGAAGCTGCTACCTTCAATGCTGGCCTTACAGCTTCTAATAATGGTGTTGCAGGTACATTCAGTAATACTGTAATTGCTCCTGCTGTAACAATTGCCTCTACTACTGGTCCGGCACTAAGCGTAACTGATGGAGATGTAAGTATCTCTGAAAACGCAACAGTCACTGGTAACTTAAGAGTAGATGGTAACTTCCAGTTTGACGCAGCTGGCCAGGCTGTAAATGCTATTGTAACTACAGTTGGTGATCCTGGTGATGATACTAGTCTTCCAACAGAACAAGCTGTTAGAGAAGCACTAGATGCCATGACTCTTCAGGTTACATATGAAAATGGAAATACTATCAATACATCAGCAGCTGAAGGTGATGTTGAGATTTCTGGTACAGAAGATCTTGATGTACAAGTTGCGATAGTAAATGAAAATGCTGGTTTCCAAGGTGGCCAGGTATATATCAACGATGCACTAAACGTAACAGGTGCTACTGATCTGGATGCTACTCTTAATGTTGATGGCAATACAACTTTGGTTGGAACACTAGATGTAGATGGTACTACAGAACTTGATGGTTTAAATGTTGACGGTGCTTCAACAGTAGATGCCCTAGACGTATCCGGTGACATCACAGATGCAGCTGATGATATCGTAACTATCAATGATAATGCAGTTGTAACAGGAACTTTCAACGCTCAGGGTGCTGGTGACTTCGATGCTGGCCTGAACGTTGACGGCGCTTCAACAGTAGACGCATTAGACGTATCTGGCGACATCACAGATGCTAGCGATGATATCGTAACTGTAAATGACAACCTAAATGTAACTGGAACAACAACTTCAGGCGGTGCTTTAACAGTAACGACTGGTGGAGCAACAGTAACAGCAGGTGGTTTGACAGTAACTGGTGCAACAGACCTGAACACTGGCCTGAACGTAG
>Ga0207422_1000407_pt1 | contig 140997 bp, 117 predicted proteins | sample MarCyaLeptolynsp_FD_187757 | JGI IMG/M metagenome (GOLD analysis project Ga0207422, IMG submission 187757) | Marine cyanobacterial communities from Panama - species 1 Leptolyngbya sp. (SPAdes) | ecosystem: Environmental > Aquatic > Marine > Unclassified | place: Panama: Panama City | collected...
TACTGGTGAAATGAGTTTAGTAGGCCCAAGAGCATATATGCCTTGGGAGAAAAGTAATATGGGTGGGAATGATGAGTTTATATTGAAAGTTAAACCAGGACTTTCAGGACTGTGGCAGGTGACCAATCGTGCAGATTCCAGTTTTGAAGAAAGAGCTAATACTGATGTATATTATATTAGGAACTGGTCTTTATTTCTTGACTTCTATATCCTGGCAAAAACAGTTATGGTGGTTATTACAGGCAGAGGAGCCTATTAATCAAGTTCAGAATAAAAATGTGCTTCTAGAAAACGCTGTGTTGAGCTGTTTTCATTTTTCCCAAGCTTCATTTCTTTGATTACACCACCGATTCTGATTTTGTGACCGGGTAAATGCTCACTTTTTCCGTGGTGTGTTACTACAAAATCAGCATCACTTTCCGTATCGTATAGTTCATATACCTGGTATTGTTCTATAAGCGGTATCATAATCATAGTAGTAACCTTATCGGAAACTACAGGAGCCATTACAAAACCTTCAAATTCATCCTTGATTTCTATGATTTTTGGGAAGCCGATGGTAATGATATTAGTATTTAACTGTCCTTCTTGCTTCAAATCTTCTATTTTGACAACAGATGATTTGTGACGAAGATATGTCTTCCTGAGATCATTAGAAAGATAGTTAATAACCTCTTCCTGTTCTTCAAGAGCCAGCCCTTGTAATGCCATATCAAGAAACAAGATCATTCTCTGTTTCTGACCAAAGGTACCGGCAACTTTTGCCAATTCTGAATTATCAATTACTCCATCATTGGCTTTTGCTAATAAGCTATAAAATCGCCCACCATTATCCAAGGCTTTTATAGCTTCAGCCTTGTCCTTGAAAACTGAAATTTCTTTCATTAATAAGTCGCTCTTGTTACCAGATTGCCAAATATAAGAAAATTGCACCTGACAAGGCAGATGTGAAAAAAAAACCCGCTCAATGGCGGGTTTTAATAGAATAATACTTACATCTAATACTCTATCATCAATCTCGGGAAGAAAAAATTCTTAAAAGAAATAGAAAGAGATTAATGAAATCTAGGTAAAGAGCTAAAGCCCCCATTATCGCAGCTTTAGTTGCAACTTCACGGCCATGCGTCATTACATCATGCATATTTCTCAGACGCTGTGTATCATATGCCGTAAGTCCGGCGAAAATTACTACACCGATTACAGAAACTGTCCAGTCAAGAGCATTAGACTTAAGAAAAAAGTTTACCAAACTGGCGATTATAATTCCTATCAATCCAATGAACATAAATCTACCGACACCAGAAAGATCTTTCTTAGTGGTATAACCATATATAGATAGTGCTGCAAATGCTCCCGCAGAGGTTAGGAATGCTTTGGTAATTGCTTCGGGATTATAATAAGCCAAGATAACAGAAAATAACAAGCCATTTATCGCTGCATAACCGATAAATGAACCCATAGCGGCACCCATTGATAGTTTCTCTATTCGGGCTGAAAGAAACCATACCAATGCCAATGTACCAATAGCTATGAAAAGATAATAAGGCTGAACCTGCAAGAAAAAGCCTGTTTCGATAGAATACCAGGATACACCAGCTGTAGTCAGAAGACCACCAGTCATCCAAGTATAAACCTTTGACATAAAAGCTGCTCTACTTTTCTCCAGTTCTCGTTGATCGGTAAAACCCATAGTGTGAGTATAGTCTACGGGTTGAGCATCTCTCATAAAATCCATTCTAGTTCCCCTTAATTCTATTGTTAAGTTTCAAACATAAACATTCTTAATAAGATAATACGAAAATCTGAATATGATGGTGCAAGCATTAAGCAAGTTGTTGTCAATAACTTAATTAATCTTAATCCTTAAGCTTACTATCATAAGAAAGATATTATTGCTAATTTTGACAAAATAAAATATGTGAAATCTAACAAGAAGAGTTGGCCATGAATATCCATGAGCATCAGGCAAAAGATTTACTAAAGAAGTATGGAGTACCTGTACTCAAATCTCAGGTTGTTTTTAATTCTGAAGAGGCAGGTAAAATAGCTAAAGAGCAATTTGAGGATCAAGGATCTAAAGTAATAGTTATAAAATCCCAGATCCATGCGGGTGGGAGAGGTAAAGGTAAAGTTCATAATCCTGATACTAATGAAGTAAATGTAGTCAACGGAAAAGAAGTTCGTGGAGTGACTGTAATTACCGGTGATAATCTTTCGGGAAAAGCTAAGGACATTGCACAAGCAACTTTCGGACAGAAGCTTGTTACTATACAGACAGGTGAAGCTGGTTCTATAGTCAATCGAATGTTAATAGAAGATGGAGCCAATATTGAAAAAGAATTCTATCTCTCTATGCTACTTAATCGTGAAACAGGTAGAAATTTGATTATGGCATCTACAGAGGGTGGTGTAGAAATAGAAGAGGTAGCTGCTAAGACTCCTGAAAAAATTATAAAGGAAGACATTGATCCTACAACAGGTTTTCAGGGTTATCAAGCCAGAAGTATAGCATTTGGTTTGGGTTTGGAAGGTACGGCTTTCAAGAATTTCGTCAAATTTATTACTAAGCTGGTCAATGCTTATAATGAGCTTGATTGTTCGATGCTAGAAATTAATCCACTAGTTGTAACAAAAGAAGGTGAAGTTATTGCTCTGGATTGTAAGATGAATTTCGATGACAATGCTGAGTACAGACATCCATATTGGAAGGATTTAAAAGATGAATCTGAGGAAGATCCTTTAGAACTTGAGGCGGCAAAATACCATCTGAATTATATTAAGCTTGATGGTAATGTTGGTTGTATGGTCAATGGTGCTGGTCTGGCGATGGCTACAATGGACATGATACAATTATCAGGTGGTAAACCGGCCAATTTCTTAGATGTTGGTGGTGGAGCAAATGTAGAGCGTATAGCTAATGCATTTAGAATTATGATGAGTGATCCGGATGTGGAAGCTGTTTTGATAAATATATTTGGTGGTATTGTTCGTTGTGATAGAGTTGCTGAAGGGATTATACAGGCATTGAAGACAGTTGAAGTCGATATACCTGTCATTGTAAGATTAGATGGTACTAATGCTGAACTGGCAGCAGAAATACTTGAAAAATCAGATCTGGAGTTCAATGTAGCTAAAAATTTCCAAGACGCTTCCAGAAAAGTATCAGAGGTTGTCGAAGCTGCATAACACCTTGTTTTCGAACTATAATAGTTCAAAGATCGTCTATGCATGAAATGTATAGGCGATTTTTTGTTTATAATTAAAAGGAATTGTGAATTGGATAGGGAAGAGCTAATAAGAAGTTTTGAGCAGCGTGACAGAGTTAGATCTGTGCTTTCGGTGAATGGGCACTTTAGAGCATCTCTGGTCAAGAATTCTAATACGAGCCTGGCTGCTCAGCAGAAGCATGAATTAGATACAGTATCAGCATACTTGCTTTCTAAATACCTGACAGCTGCTACACTAGTTTCTAGTACTCTGAAAGGGCAAGAGCGTGTAGTAGTTGAGGCCGAAGGGAGTGGTCCGTTGGCTAGGATTTATGCTGAGGCTTCTCAGGTAGGAGAAGTTCGTGGTTTCCTGGCTTATAATCAGGACAAAGATTTGGCTTCAATTTCTCATTTTGATGAAGCTATTGGTATTGGTTTGTTAAAGATTTCACGAGTATTATACAACGAGCCGGAACCAATTACGGGTATAGTACCTATAGTTACTGGTGATATTGCAAAAGATCTTGCCCATTATTATGTACAATCTGAGCAGATACCGACAGCTGTACTAATTGATACTAGAATGGATGATAATGGCTATGTAAAGACTTCTGGCGGATTACTTGTACAGGCTCTACCTGGTGTTTCGGAACGAGAGATAGATGATATGGTGCGAGCTATAGAAGGTTTGCCCAATATTGCCGAACTCCTTGATTCGGATGACAAGCCTATTGATATTCTCGAAGAGATACTTCCCTTTACTTTTGCTGAAACTAAGACTAGCCAGGTTGATTTTTTCTGTCGATGTTCCAAAGATAGATTTATAGATAAACTTACAACACTTAGTCCACATGATCTGAGAGAAATGAAGGAGCACGGACAAAATGAGCTAGTATGTCAGTTCTGTGGTACAAAGTATATATTAGATGAAAACGATTTCAAGAAATTGATTAATGAAACAACCGTGAAAAGCAATTAATCACACTTGCTTTTAATATTAATAAAACATTAAAATTTACTGACAAGAAAAAAATGCTATATAAGACTAGGAAACTTGTAAAACCACCAGATCTAAATCCGAGTAACACTTTATTTGGAGGTCAACTACTGAAGTGGATAGATGAGGAAGCAGCAGTATTTGCAATGTGTAAATTCCGATCAAATCATGTAGTTACAAAGTATATGTCTGAAATAGACTTCATTAATCCTGCTTACAGCGGTGATATTGTTGAGATCGGCTGTGAAGTTACGGCTGTAGGTCATACTTCATTAACACTGAAATCTGAGGTTAGAGTGAAAGATACTTCAACAGTTATAATACGTATTGAGAAAATGGTATTAGTCCATGTTGATAATAGTGGACGACCTAAAAAACACGGTATGACGATTGAGCAAATGCGAGAAGCAAACTAATGGAGCCTCTGAAAACTATGAGAATCATTAAAATCAAATTGCTATCAGCTCTTATTTTCTTGATAGTAGTGTCTGTTCAGAGCCAAACATTGTTTCCTGGAATAATACCGGAATACCCTGTTACAGATTTGTTATTACCTGAAGGGTTCACTTATAAAATTCTCTTTTCTGAAGCTACTGATTCTGTTAGGAATGCCAAAGGTGAAAAAGCTCCTAGTAAGGGCCGTCATGATTTCATGGCTTTTCTGCCTTTTTCTAATACAGATGGGATGCTGTATGTAGGTCATGAAGATAGAGTATATGATAGGTTATTAGGTGATGGCGGCGGCGGTACCATGTTTAATATCTCAAGAGAAAATAACGAATGGTTTCAGACATCGGAATTCACTGCTATTGATTTTTCTGCAGTTGGGGGAACCATTAATAACTGTGGCGGTAGCCTAACTCCTATGGGAACGATATTATCAGCTGAAGAATGGGATGCTGATAATAATGAGAAACTTAGTAATGGAGGTCGTTGGATAAGTGATACCTCTGATTATATGGGAAAACCGAAATGGCAAAATTTTGGTTGGATGGTTGAGATTGATCCTGTTCGGAAAAAAGCGATGCATAAGCTATGGCAAATGGGGCGATATGCCCATGAGGATGCTCTTGTAATGCCTGATCGGAAAACTGTATATCTCACCGATGATAATAGTCCTGCTGTCTGGTTTAAATTTGTATCAAAAAGACCTGGAAATCTTACTCAGGGTCAGCTTTATGCTTATACAGAGATTATGCAAGATGATTCGCACTGGATTAAACTACCTATGGACTTTAATTCTATGCTTTTTGCCAGGGATGTAGCAATAGAGTTAGGAGCTACACTTTACAATAGACTTGAATGGGTTGAAGCCGATGGAGATATCCTTTATATTACCGAGACAGGGCGAGATAAAGTAAAATGGAAAAGTGAGATCAAGCGAGGAGGAGTCCCAGCTAGTCATTTTGATCCCTTAAAAGTGGGAGGCAAAGGACGATATAGTGATCCTTTTGGACGTGTACTGAAGTTTGATACTCGGACTGACGAAATGTCGGTCCATCTTGAAGGAGGGATTGATTTTGAACGTGGAATAGGGTTTTCTAACCCGGATGCACTAACTCAGGTTACTTGGTCAGATCAGACCTATCTTGTAATTCATGAAGATATTATTGGCAAGTCATTGGGTCGAAGTGGAAATCCTGCTGCTGGCTCAGATGAAGTGTACAACGAAATATATTTTCTGGATCTATCAATTAGTAGCCCTACCTTAAAAGATCTCAATAGATTATGTGTTGGTCCGAGAGGGTGTGAAACAACAGGCGGGTATTTTTCACCTGACGGTTCAAGCTTTTTCATTAATATTCAAGACCCTGACAAAGGTAACCCGGAGCCATTTAACCGCTCGCATACTATTGTAATAGAAGGGTTCAACAAAAACCGTTGATCTTGATGATGATCAAACAAGTTAGGTGGTAGGTATTACCGGATCAAATAATTTGATCCGGTAATATTAAGAGGGTATATATCTATTTATTGATTTTCAAAGCTTTTCTGAAGGTCACTTGCATTCATACCATTTTTTTCTGCCAAGATTCTACCATCTTCTGATACTTGATGAAATGTGATACTCATTATTTCACGCATTTTCATTTCATCACCACCATATTGCTTATATATTTCCGGGAAGTAATGTGCCATCCATGTCCTTATATAATACTGTTCAGGTACAGTTATCTGACTTAGAAAATCATCAGAATTTTGAATATTATAAGGATCAATATAATCTGTAAGAGGTTTGCCAGCTATGTCTGCAAAATAGACAGAATCAATTGGCTGCGTTTCTATAGCATTGGTTTTAACTTCGGTAGAATCTGGTAAAACAGTTTCTTTTTGATTATTTTCACTACAGCCAAGGGCAATGCCTATAACAACTATAGGTAATGATAGTTTTTTAAGAATACTCTTCATAATGATCATATCAATCTATTAATGTAATAGTCATTTAATAACTTAGGATACTTACCAAGCATAACAATATAACCAACTTACCGATATCACGGATAATGGTATTGGATTATACTTATGTAGCTCTTGAGTAAATAAGATTAGAAGTTATCAGGCCAGATTCTATACTATCAAATTTTAGATGCCAAATGTATATGGACCGATATAACCATTATTTTTTATAACTTTTTGTATTATATCAGTTTTAGTAGCCAGCGGAATAACCCCTTTTAGATGTTTTCTGATTACCTCGAGTCTGTCATTCTCATATGCCAATGATAATATCTCTTGTCTTTCCTCTATTGATAAACCGGCTTTTTGTGCAATTAGATAAGATGGGTTAATAAGCCTATTCAGATCATCATATTTTATGTTTTGTAATATTGGGTTTTCTACCGAAGAGACAATCCGATTATAAAGCTCTGATACATCTTCCAAAAGATCTACATCAAACTCTTTTTCTTCAGGAACATAACACTCATAGTTGCCCATCAGATATTCTGCCCGACCATCAAGCATGTCATCTAATCTTGCCCGTTCACACCCTACAACTATGATATTCATTTCTCCATTCTTATGGATTTTGGTTACTTCTGATACTCTTACTAAGCAACCAAAATCATATATTTTCTCTCCAGAGGTGTAATTTATACCAAACTCTTCATCCTTGTCGATACAATCCTGAACCATTTTCTTATATCTTTCTTCAAATATATAAAGAGGGATATAGCTGCCGGGAAAAACCACTACTTCCAAAGGAAATACTCCTCTGACTGTCAGGCGGGATGTTGCTCGTCCCAAATATTTTTTAGGGTCTCTTTCCGACATGAAGTAAGATCTAAAGTGTTAAAAAATAAATGGCCTGCCCTTTTGTGTCGGACAGGCCTATAATGAGGTTCATCAATTATTTAGCTTTGGTATAGTATTCGGATACTTTATCCCAATTTACTATATTCCAAAAGTTGTTGATATAATCAGGGCGTTTATTCTGATACTTCAGATAGTAGGCATGTTCCCAGACATCAAGCCCCAGAATTGGAATACCGTGTTCATCGGCTATATCCATTAACGGATTATCCTGATTAGGGGTAGAAGTTATAGCTAGCGAACCATCAGACTTGACTATAAGCCATGCCCAACCCGATCCGAATCTTGTGGCAGCAGCATTCCCAAATTCTTCCTTAAAAGAATCAAATGATCCAAATGAGGATTCTATAGCAGATCCCAAAGCACCTGATGGTTGTCCACCTCCATTTGGTCCCATTATCTGCCAAAAGATAGAGTGGTTATAAAACCCACCGCCATTATTCCTTACAGCGCCCGAATAATTACTGATATTCTTAATTATTTCTTCTATACTCTTGCCTTGATTATCACTATCCAGAGCATTATTCAGCTTATCGGTATATCCTTTGTGGTGTTTAGTATGGTGGATTGTCATTGTCTCTTTGTCAATACTCGGTTCTAGAGCATCATAAGCGTATGGTAATTCTGGTAGTTCGAATGCCATTCAGGTATACCTCTTCAGTTTTTTTGTGAATTTAATATAGTGTAAACTGTCAAATCTTTCTCAATTAAACGCAACACCCAGTTAAAGATTTTATTGCTTAAGTGTGCATTCTTTCAATGAAATTTCAAGTTGTAGATAATTATACTTCTTCTTCGTTATTCATTGCGTCATTTTTGTGAGTAGTTAAGATAACTGTCTCTATAAATCTCTCACTTCGTTTTAATACTTTCATTTCATAATGCTCTAAGGTTATTTTTTCTCCTTTCATTGGTATTCGTCCCAGCTCAGTAATTATCAAACCACCCACAGTCTCATAGTCATCTGATTCTGGCAGTGGATACGGAAGTTGTCTATTCGCTTCATCAATTGCTGCCGAGGCAATTACTACAAAAGTATCTTCATGTCTTTTTTCTACAACAGGTAATTCTTCATCATATTCGTCTTGGATTTCACCTATAATTTCTTCAAGTATATCCTCAAGAGTAACAATACCAGCTGTACCTCCAAACTCATCCTGGACAATTGCCATATGTACTCGTCTTGTTCTGAGTTCATTTAGTACATCATCGAGCATCATATCTTCTTTGATAGAGTATGCAGGCCTTATCAGATCTCTTGGGATTATGAGATTTTGGTGAAGTAGTAGATTGATTATATCCTTGGCATAGATGACACCTACAATATTATCTATAGACTTGTCATAAACTGGTAGGCGGCTATACCCTTCTTCCATTATCAGCTCAATGATTTCATCCTCTGGCATGTCTTGTTCTATCGCAGTGATTTTCTGCCGTGGCACCATTACGGCTCTAACCTGAGTATCTCCAAATTCGAAAACATTTTCAATAAGCTTATGCTCATCATCTTCAATTAGTCCGGACATCGTCGATTCTTTGACGAGTAGCCTTATTTCATCCTCAGTATGAATCTCTGCTTCCTCACTCATCTCATCAAAACCAATAGCTTTTATAAGTTTATTTGCTATCCAGTTCAAAAAATTTATGAATGGCTTAAAGACTATATAAAAAATTCGTAGCGGAAGAGAAATAGCAAGTGTGACTGCTTCTGATCTCTGAATAGCAATAGATTTTGGAGCTAGCTCTCCGAAAACTATATGAAGAAAGGTTATTGACAAAAATGCTATACTGAATGATACTTTCTCAAGTAGAGATTGCTCAATTGATATATCCAGTGAGATTAGTATAGTATGAATAATTTCTTCAAAAAGTGCATCACCAATCCAGCCTAATCCCAGTGAAGCTAAAGTAATACCTAGCTGAGTGGCTGATAGATATGCATCCAGATTCTCTACAATATTTCGAGCCATCGCAGCCATCTTAACACCTTCTTTTACTCTGAGGTCTAGTTGGCTGGCTCTTACTTTTACTATTGCGAACTCTGCCGCTACAAAAAAACCGTTTAGAAATACGAAAAATAGCGTAAGTGCTATATCAAATGCCATTATCTGTTTATCAGTGACAGAGAGTTGTACTCTACCTTCTGCTCCAAATGGTAAGAGAAATATGATATGAAAAAGCGAGTCAGTTCTTCAAATACATCGTTTTCTAGCATTATACTATGACATTCTTCAAACCCAGCCGCTATTAATCTCCTAAAGATATAAAATGTTTCGATACGAAATGTAAAAGAATTTATACTTCCGGTGCGACCCCAGTGTCTGGCCATACCTTCTTCGTGATAGAATCCTAATAGAGATCCATTTCCTTCTATATCAAAGTCTTCTTCAGGCAGGTATTTAAGATTGATTTTATAGCCCTGTAGAGTAGCGAAATGGAATTGGAATAGGATGAAGTAGTTTCTGGGGTTTACTCTGAGTTCATCCAAAAGTTGGATACAGCGCAGCATCATAGAGAAAAGCCTGGGATCAGGTCCTTCTTCTTGCTGTTTTAAGTCTATGGCTTCTACAAGTAATAAACCTACTGTCAGGTGTTCATATGAAGAAGTAATCTCATAAAAAGGAGTTAGATTTTCTGCATCACTCGCAGTACTGAGTTTATTCTTTTTTTCATAATAAGCTATTGATATATGCGAAAGTGGCATCAGTGTAGCAGCAAATTTACTTTTTGGTCTCAGTCCTCCCTTGGCAAGTATCTTTACCTTACCATGTTCACGGGTGAAAATAGTCGCAATCAGACTTGAATCACCATAGCGCATTTTCTTAAGTACTATGGCCTCTGCTGTGACAATCATATTATATTACATGTTTGCTTCATATTTGCAAACTAACAGATAAACTTATTATCTGATCACCCATTCGTTTTCTTACTCTAAATCATCAATTTTTTATTCTATAGACTTGCATCATATACTGCCAGCCCTTATTTTTGTACTCTGTTTTCAGAACAGAGATACTATTCCTGAGTAGCTCAGCTGGTTAGAGCATCTGACTGTTAATCAGAGGGTCCGGGGTTCAAGTCCCTGCTCAGGAGCATTCTAAACAGCCTGCAATCTAAATTGTGGGCTGTTTTTGTTTGTGGGGGGGAGGACAATGTGACTGTCCAATAAATATGACCTCATTTTTCAATTACGGTGATAGTATAATATCAAAAACCCTCCATATAGATCTATATGGAGGGTATATCACATGTAATATCGTAATATGATTAAGCTTAATAAACGTAAACCAATAGCTATATCAAGTTTGATTTCTCATTATCGAGATACCAGGTAGATAGAGACATTTATTGGTTGGATTCCATTTAGAGTTAGACATATAATATATCTGACTTTCACAATTTACCAGGGGCTGGGTTGTGCCGCTAGTAAATTCAAACTCATGTACATGTGTTGTTTTGATTAAGGAACCACCGGTTCTGGGTATATCCAGATTGAATGAACCTTGAAGTTTGGTAGGATTTGTAACATTAAGTGGCAGGTCATATCCCGAAGGTATGATTAAATCCGTAGCTCCGGTGTAAGTACCACTTAAGATAACATTAGCTTCAAATATTTCATCATCTAGCTTTGTAAATGATCCGTCTATTATTACTTGTCCTAAAGGTGTAGTGTCTGCCTCAAAAAAGTCAATAGTTCTTCGGCTAGTATAAGTACCTGTTGTTAACGATAGTATGTTAGGTATATCATAAGTACTAGCTCCACCATTTGTACAAGATATACTAAGCAAAGATGCCCCAGCGGCAGCTGGATTGAACGATGCTGGGAAGCTAGCGAATATGATCGAGCCAGTAAACTGACCGTTATCCACGTTTGAGCACAGATGGCCTACGCCATCAATATTCTGGGAATTGATATTCCCACTGTAATTGAATCTTATGGACGCCATAAGAAACCCTCCTTACTGATATATAATAATAAATAAATGCCCTTGAGGGCGTTGGGTGCAAATAATATATTTCGAGAGCGTTGGGTTTACTCTTTTGTCACATTGACATATTACATATTAAAAAAAAATAACTATATGTTCCAAATTTATATCAAATATTTGATTTAAATAAAAAAGGGAGTGCATAATGCACTCCCACCCAACGCCCTCTAGACACAGTAAGGATATGCATCCAAAGGACAGTTTTTATGTATTTCTGAATTTGATTAAATTAGCTTTAGCTAAGGAAAAGTAGCTAGTGAAGATCATAACCATTGATAGTACAAATTAACAATAACTTAATATAAATAGCAAAAGTTCGGTTATTTTGTTTGCCTTTAAAATTTAAGAAATTATATAAACTATATCAATTAATGTATCAACTATTTAGTCAATATTTTTAAGAATAAAAATATTCTTATTTATACTTTTAACTCATAAACAACTCTTTGATTATATTATGAGCATGAAAATCCGAAATATCTGAGATAACTCATCGTTAATATCTAGGCATGCCTACACCCAACATAAACCATCTAAGTTTGGTCAAGCAGGGAACTCTTCTTGACTGGTATCTGCCTGATCCTTTGGCAGCGGAGCTTCCGCTTCCTATGGCTGAGGCTGGGGTTTCAGCTGGTTTCCCTTCGCCAGCTGGTGACTATATTGAGCTGAAGATAGATCTCAATACCGAACTTGTACCCAGGCCAAGCTCTACCTTTTATGCCAGGGTCAAGGGGCAGTCGATGAAAGATATCGGTATTACCGACGGTGATATTCTTGTGATTGATAAGTCTCTGGAGCCGAGGGATGGTGATACTGTAGTTTGCTATATCGATGGTGGTTTTACTGTGAAGAATATATCTATCAAGGATAAGAAAGTTTGTCTTTTACCTGCCAATCCTCGTTATCCAGTTATTGAAATATCACCTGATGATGAGTTTATTGTATGGGGTGTAGTTACTTATAATATACAGAATCTTGGAAGGCGATAGTTGTGGGGATGAAAGCCATATTGGATTGTAACTCCTTTTATGCTTCGTGTGAGAGGGTCTTTGATCCTTCGCTAGTTGGTAGGCCCGTAGTTGTGCTTTCCAATAATGATGGCTGTGTTATTGCTCGCTCGCAGGAGGCTAAAAATATTGGTGTGCCAATGGGTGCACCGCTCTTTAAGATAAAACATCAAATTAGGAAAGATAATATTGCTGTATTTTCTTCCAATTATGTGCTTTATGGGGATATGTCTGGCCGAGTTATGGAGATACTGCGTGAAAATGTACCGCAGGTAGAAGTATATTCGATAGATGAGGCTTTTTTAGATCTTGAAGGAGTTGGCAAGAGTAAAGCTGAGGTAGAAAAGTTTATTTCAGATCTGAGAAAGAAAGTTACTCGTTCTACTGGGCTTCCTGTTACTATCGGTGCTGCACCAACCAAAGTACTATCAAAAGTAGCCAGTACATTAACTAAGCGTTCTGGGGTATCAAGGAGAAAAGGTGTAGAAGTTATTTATACCGCAAAGGACCGTGAGCAAGCATTAAAACATTTTCCTATAGGCAATATCTGGGGTGTCGGCAGGCGTTGGAATAAAATGCTGAAGCATCAACAAGTTTCTCTTGCAGCTCAGTTTGTAATGATTCCTGAATCTTGGATAAAGAAGAGAATGGGTGTGATAGGGCTTAGATTGCATAGAGAGTTACGTGGTATACCTTGCTTAGAACTGGATCAAGGGATTGAAGATATAACAAAGAAAGGAATAATGACAAGCCGGTCTTTTGGAAGCCTACAGTCTACTTTGCCACCAATTGAACAGGCTGTTTCTGCTCTTGCTGTCCGGTGTTCTGAAAAACTAAGAAAGCAACGGAGTAAGGCAGGTGCTGTAATGGTGATGCTCCGTACTGATAGGCATCTTACTGATCAACCACAGCATCGTGCTAATCTTGTTGCTGAACTGCCAGTAGCTACATCGGCTGCCAATGATATAACTGAATTGGCCAGGCGTCTGACTAGACAGCTTTTTCAAAAAGGATACTTCTATAAAAAAGCCGGGGTTTTTACACTTGATATTGTTCCTGAGAGTGCTGTACAGACAAATATCTTTGAAAGCAGAGTTGGTTCACAGAAAAGTGATAGTGTTATGGAGGCTTTCGATATTATCAACAATAAATTCGGTACTGGTACCGTAAAGCTTGCTGCACAAGGTACCGGGGGTGAGAGTTGGCAGCTCCGCCGTGATTTTCTTTCCAAACGCTATACCACTGACTGGAAGGAAATTATAACTGTTAAGTAATTAACAAAGATTGTTGGCCCAATGGCCATGATATTAATTCAGCAGCGTACTGTTTTTTTTCTTTTTTGCCACTGGTTACGGGCATACATTTTATCTAAATATGTTGGAACCTCTGGCACTTTACAGCTTGTACCATTCATATCTACTTCAAAACGGCCAATGTTTTTTGAGGCTTCTACAGCACGATCCTTTAATTCAGGTATATAGCCGCCAGCAGCTAGGAGAAAACCATTCATAACATATTTAACTCGGTTTTCTTCATCTTGCAAGTTTTTCTCTATTTGGTTAATTAAGTCGTTAAGTATATTTATGGAGGGTAGTTCTTTATCTTTTAACATCAGATAACCAGAAGCAGTAGACCAGCCAACTTGTCTGTATCTGGGGTTGTTGCTCTTTATCCATTCCATAGCCCATTGCCAACCATATTCGTGTTCAGCAGCTGGCCATGCCACTGCACATTCACTTAACATATACCAGTAAGCATTTTCAATCCAACTCTCGAAGTCAGATTTTGTCATCTTTTCTTCATCTGCAATTAGCCCACCAAGATACATTGCATCACTAATCCCAGTTTCCCAAAGCTTCATGGAAAGTTCTTTATCTTTTTTAATTTTTTTTACCAATGGTTTCAGATCGGCAATACGAACGTTATAAAAAGGCTCTGCAGCACCATGTTTCATTAGTATATGTTTGCTATCAGGGTTGGAATGTTCTTCCATATATTCAATGATTGTATCAACTGTTTCGCTATGGGGTATTTGCTTTTTTGCCATAATAAAATACTAAGTAATTATAATTTTTTTAATTACGCCCTCGGGTGTGCTAGTTTATGAGTTTGTTTTAGCCTTTCTACCGATACATGAGTATATATCTGAGTAGACGATAAAGATGCATGTCCTAGTAACTCACCTACTGATTCAAGGCCGGCACCATTATCTAGCAAATGAGTGGCAAAACTATGCCGTAATATATGAGGGCTTTTACGAGCTTGCTGGGTAACACTACCTAATCTTGTACGGAGTCTGCCATAATATGATCGTGTCTGTATTCGCTTGCCACTTGATGTTCGAAAAATAAATGTGTCCTTATTAACAGTTATTCCTTCCGATACTTGTGATTTCAGAAGTATCTTTACTGCCTTGATAGCAGCCAGTGTCATAGGAACAATACGTTCTTTATCTCCTTTGCCATGAACTTTAACACTATCTCTGTGAATATCATTTACCTTTAACCCAAGAGCTTCACTTATCCGCAAACCACTTCCATATAACAGCTCTGTAAGAGCCTTATCAAGTATATCGGTATAGTTGGAGCCATCAAAGGTATCAAAAAGCTTATTAATTTCATTTTCAGAGTACCAGCTTGGTAATCTTTTATCCAGTTTCGGAGAAGATATATCAAGCGATGGATTCACTGATATTAATCCTTCTTTTTTAAGCCATTTATAGAAAGTCTTTACAGCTGAGAGTTTCTGGGCAATAGATTTCTTAGTTAATCCAAGATCATGAAGCCAGCCCAAAAACATCCTTATATCTTCTCTGTCTACAAGAAGTGGGTTTTCAGCTCCGAGTTCATCACTCAGGTAAGTATGATATTGTTCCAAAGCCTTACGATACGCAGTCACAGTATTGATAGACCTTAGCCGAACAAACAAAGTATAATCTAAGAATTTTTGATAGAGATCTTCTTTCATTGATGTGAGGTGCACATTAGTATTGATACCATAAAATAGTAAAGAGCAGTCTCAGAACCAAGAGGCTATATTATCACTATCTAATCGTTTATATAATCTCTTCCCATTTGGCGACAAATTAAGATCTGGGTTATTACCACAAAACTCCAGAAGTTCATTAATTTCATCACCATTGAATTTTCTTCTAGATGGAAGATGACGTGCAAGAGATTCTGCTACATTTCTTTTTGTAGGATCGAATTCTGAACGTGCGGAGTATTCAACAGCTTTTTCAATTGATACTGTAAGTAGCTCCGGTGGTAGAGAGCGTACCATAAATAGACCTTCTTCGGATAGTTGGCAGTCAATATCTAATTCAATAAGATGCTCAGCTATCAGAGATAATCTACTATGTTCAATACCCTCTATCAAAAATTCAATTGGGAACATCAGATCTTGTCCCCGGAGAAGATTTCCATTTAGCATCTTTCTAAAAACATATGCTTCATTGATATTTTTAAGGGAATAGACCATCAGAGATGAACGTTCGAACTGCACTATAATATTATCAGCTATAAACAGCCGTTGTGCCTCTGAAGTAGGTTGAGTAGTCTGAATATCACTGTAAAGCAAATCACCAATAGTCTGACCAAAACCGGGTGTATTATTTTCTTGATTGCTATCCCATCTTGTAAAGTCAGGTGATCTGGGCGAGTAGTTGCGTTTCTCTGAACCATAGCGTTGATATTCACCCTTATCTGTCCAATTTTTTTCAGTCGGAACAATTTCTCCAGTATTAGTATTTACTAGTATACTCTTACCTTCTATATCGATTACCGAATGGGGTAATTTCGCAGGGATTGTGGAGCTGTCTTCAGGCTTCATTCTAGGAATAAAGCCACCTTGATCAATAGTTTGGCTAACTATTTCTAGTACTTTATCATATATTCTTTTTTCGTTTTCAAACTTAACCTCATGTTTCTGAGGATGAATGTTGATGTCAATGATTTTTGGATCAATATTGATATTGATAATATATGCTGGATATTGGCCTCTACTAAGATATGGCTCATACGCTGTCATAATAGCATGAGCTATTGATTTGCTTTTGATAGGCCTGCGATTAAGAAATAAATACTGATTTGTACGAGTAGATCGAAATGAATTAAGCTCTGAGACAAAGCCGGAGATATGTAAGTTATCATGGGCATCTTTGTCTTCTATAGTATCTACTATTTTAAGTAAACCGGCAGCGAAGCTATTGCCAAGTACCTCTTTGATTGTTGCAGATAGATCATTGGGTCTTGAGTCAAATATCAGTGTTTCATCATCATAAAAAATTATCCTAAGTTCCGGATTTGATAAAGCTACCTTAATCATTGTATCAGAGATATGCCGAAATTCAGTGATATTTGAACGAAGAAATTTTCTACGTGCTGGTACATTATAAAACAGATTTCGTACTAGTATCTGAGTACCTTTGTCCGATAGCATAGGCTCAATTGTGTGTTCTCGATTAGGTTCAGATAGTAATTTTAGTCCATTAGAGCGGTCTTCAGTAGAATTTGTGATGATTTCCAACCTAGCGACAGAACTTATTGAAGCTAGAGCTTCTCCCCTAAAGCCAAAGCTGCTAATAGATTCTAAATCTTTTTGTGTGCGTATTTTACTAGTGGCATGTCGTTTAGTAGATAATGCTAGGTCTTTACTGTTCATACCAGCACCGTTATCAATCACATGAATTAGAGATTTGCCTGAATCCTTCACGATCACAGTAATTGTATTTGCTCCCGAATCCAGAGAGTTCTCCACAAGTTCTTTGACTACATTTTCAGGGCGTTGTACCACTTCGCCCGCTGCTATTTGATTAGCAATGAAATCAGGAAGAATTACTATGGATGATTGATTAGCCATTATCCTATATTCGAATCTTGAATGATTGATGCTACAGGTTCTATTCTACCAAAAGGAGCTGATATTTGCACGCCCTTTATTCTATGCCGTATTTTGTCAAGTATTTCTACCGCTATAGCCACTCCTTCCTTGACACCACCTTCCTTGTCACCCTCATATTTTTCCATACGTAAAAGAACATCCTCTGGTACGTCAACGCCAGGTACTTCATTGTTCATAAAAAGAGCATTACGAATAGATACTAATGGCCATATACCAGCAATAAATGGAATGCCAATATGTGCGGTTTTATCCATAAATTCAAATAATTTTTCTACATCAAATACCGGCTGTGTGATAACATATTCAGCGCCTGCTTTTGCTTTCCATTCTAGCCGTGATATTTCATATCCCATATCAATGGCTCCCGGATTCGCGCCTACGCCAATATGAAACCCCGTAGGCTGCCCAATAGGATTGCCAGCTATATCTTGTGCATGATTAAGCCGATTCAATATATTTACAAGTCCTATAGAATCTACATCAAATACAGCAGTTGCATCTGGGTAATTGCCTAACTTAGGTGGATCGCCAGTGACAGCAAGTATGTTTTTCAGACCTAATGAATAATTACCCAGGAGATCTGATTGCATCCCAATTACATTTCTGTCACGGCAGACAAAATGTAATACCGTTTCTATTTCTGCCTTTTGTTGTATCTGTACCGCTAGAGCTGAAGCCGACATCCGACTACTTGCCCTTGGTCCATCAGGTATATTGATTACATCTACTCCCAATTTTTTTAGTTCGGCTGATTTTTCTATTTCTCGGGAAGCATCAACACCTCGGGGTGGTAGTAACTCTACAAATTTTACAAATTTCTGTTCATGCATAGCTTTGGATAGTTCAGATTTATCTTCACTCGAAAGTGCATCAGCATGAGGCTCGAAATCCTTTACTTTTATATATTTCTTTTTGCGTTTCAATTGTGGTTGAATATGATCTAGCATGTCGCGCATTTTTGCTATATGAGCTGGTGTTGTACCGTTGCAGCCTCCAATCAAGCTAGCCCCGGATTGGATGAAATGTTTTACATATTCTCCCATATATTCCGGAGAAGTTAAGTACATATTACGCCCATCAACATCACGTGGCTTACCCGCCGAAGGTAAAATAGCAATTTTACTATTAGTAAGAGGCCGTATTGTTTCCAACCATCTGTGCATAGCCTGAGGACCAGCTGTAGAGTTGACACCTATTACGTCGGCACCTGTTTTCTCAAGCCTGCGAATAATGAATTCAGGGGAGCTGCCAACTAGTGATTGACCATCCTCATCTATAGTAACCATAGCTACTATTGGCAGGTTAGATATTGATTTTATTGCCTCTACTGCAACTGCTAATTCATCTACATATATGAATGTCTCACACACAAACAGGTCAACTCCACCATCAGATAGAGCTGATGCATGTTCTCTGAACAATTCAAAGGCTTCTTCACGGCTTAATTTACCCAGTGGTTCAATTTGTACTCCCAGCGGACCTATACTACCCCCTACGAAATGATTGTCACCTGCTACTTCTCTTGCCAGTCTCGCTCCCTGATAATTGATAGCGTATACTTGATCTGCTATTCCATGGCTCATGAGTTTCAATCTATTTGCACCGTAGGTATTAGTTTCCAGTACATCAGCTCCGGCTTGAAGATAGTCTTTATGTATAGCTTTAACTAGCGATGGATCAGATAGATTCACCGCATCGAAGCATTTATTAAGAAAAACACCTCTATTGTAGAGTTCTGTTCCAAATCCACCATCAAAAAGAATTGGGCCTTTTTCAAGTCTGTCCTTGAATTTATATTTTGATGTCATTGTTTTTATTTCAGATGATTTGGAGTAATTGCCGCTGGTATTAATGCAATATACGGAAGCAATAGTGAGGTTGATTTCTATGTTGTTATTGTATTGTGGAGTATGTGACCGAACTTAATGTCGACTATAGTGTTTTTAGTCCACAGTTTAGAGTTAAAGTTATTTCTAGGAGAAGAGATAAACAAGATTTATCTTGTGATAACTAATTAAGGATATTGCAATGAAAAAATTGTTGTTTCAAATATTGATGATCTTAACTGGTACAACTTTTCTAGTAGCTGTGCCTAAATTGGGTGTTAATCTTACTAATGACGGTGCTTTTGTTGATATTGTGAAACATACCAACCGTTATCAAGATGTTGAGAGTTTTGATGAATGGGGGTGGCCGAATGATGATTTTACATTGGTGTTAATGGACGGGCGACCTGTGGCAGAGTGGGCCGGTCAGATTGATGATCCGGAGAGATATAGGGTTGATTATAGTGGAAGATATAAAGCTAGTTTCCGGGGTAGAGCCGATTTATCACTATGGGGTAGCGGTGCCAGTATAGAAAATATACAATATGATGATACCGAATATTTGACAACCTTTGATTTGGTCTTACCAGCCCCCCCAGGAGATAATCATGGTATTGTTTCTCTGACTTTCTCAAATACTATCAAATCACCTCAATTACCGGTAAATTCTGGTATAAGTTATTTAAAAGTACATAGACCAAATTATCCTTTAGACACTGACAAAGTTTTTACTGATGAATTCTTAGCATTGTGTAAAGCTGCAAATTTTGATTGTTACCGATTCTATAATTTGCAAAACATTTGGTCTGGAGAACCTACCTATCCTGAAGTCAGGAGATGGGAACAACGAAAGTTACCGGGACATGCTGCTCAGGTAAGTATGGCCGGTACTTTAGGTAATCCGGATGGTTGGTCATGGGAATATATCATTGAGCTTGCCAACATATTAGGTAAAGATATCTGGATTTGTCTGCATTTGTCCATGAATGAAGATTACGTAAAAGATCTAGCTCAGATGTTAAAAGATAATCTTGATCAGGAAATCAATATATATATTGAGAATAGTAATGAGTTATGGAGCCCTACTCATATGACTCATGGTCCTTATAATCAAGCCGAAGCTGAGGAGCTTGGTCTTTCATTCCAACATAATCATGCTCGTAGAACTTTGTTAATATCACAGTGGTTTGCTGAAGTATTTGGTCAGGAAGCAATCAATAACAAAATTAGAGTTGTTATGGCAGGACAACATGCCTGGTTTGATAGACATAAAGCTCATCTGAGCTATTTTGAAGATCTTTCTATTGAACCCAAAGACCATATTTATGCTCTGAGTACTGCATTATACTTTAATACTACATTGCCTGAAGGAACCCCAACTGAAATAGTAAATGGTATGAAGAGTAATATCCAATCCCAGATTAGTGACAATACTATCAATACATACAGGCAGAGACATATAGATCTTGCTGCTGAATATGAATTAGTTGGCGGATGTACGTCCTATGAAGGGGGGCCTCACTTTCCGGCTGGTGGTTCACCTGAGAACTTGGATAATGCTATTATCGCGCATCGAACTGATGATATGGCAGCGACCTTGAAAATGAATTATGTGCAAGGTTGGGATGAACTTGGGGGAGGTCTCGCTATGCATTTTACACTTAGCTCTGCCTATACAAGATACGGCTGTTGGGGGCTTACCGATGATTATACAAACCCCGATCGTAATTATAAAATGCAAGCTATAAGAGAGATGGTTGGTGAATGGCAAGACCCCGATAATACGGCAGTTGAGAGATTAAATAATTTGCCTCTTGTTGTCTTTCCCAATCCATCTCAGGGTACTATCTCACTCGAACTGGCCGAAGATATGATTAGTTCTTACTATAATGCTCATATTTATAATTCAGATGGTAAACTTGTTCATATACACAGCGGTATACCTAAGAATATTGATATTTCTCATCTTCCCCTTGGCCAATACTATATCACGATAAGAAGCTTAGATACAATTAGAAGTACAGGTTTTTTGAAAGAATAGTAGCCATATTCAATAGTACAAGTCAATATCAATCGATAAAATTCCATTGGAGAAGCAAAAGAGATGTGTTGAATTATACCAGGTAGTTACTTGCATCTCGTATCGATCTATTGCAGGTTGTCAGAATTTCAAGTATGTCCATCGGAATTATAACCAAGTTCATCATTATTCCATTTGGGGCCTTTTATAGTTTCTTTATCATTGTATTGAAAATCATACCTTGAAAACTATCTAAAGGCTATCTAATGCTCAGAAATGTAATAATACTCACAGCCCTTGTGGCCATAATTTCAATATTACCTACCAGGGCTTCCGAGTCTATAATGGAAGAACTAGAACCTTCCCTTCAAGAAACTATGGATCTGGCTAACTGTGTTGGTATGTCGGTAGCTGTGGTTAGTAAGGGAAAGGTAATTTATACCAAAGGGTTTGGTTATAGAGATTATGACAAAAAACTGCCCGTTACTGAGAATACCCAGTTACCAATTGGTTCATGTACAAAAGCTTTTACAGCCTTTCTGGTTGGTCAAATTGAAGAAGAAGGAGGGCTTGATATAGATAAGAGTCCACGAGAGTATTTGCCTGAGCTGAAATTCTACAACGATAAGATGAATTCCGAGATTACGATACGAGATATGCTTTGCCACCAGACAGGACTCCCGCGCCACGACTATTCATGGTATTTATTTCCCAATGATTCAAGAGATAGTCTGATAAAAAGAATAGAGCATCAAGAGCCAAGTGCAAAAGTCAGAGAGGTATATCAGTATAATAATTTTATGTACATGGCTGCAGGTTTGATAGTCGAGAGGATAAGTGGGAGTACTTGGGAAGAGAATATTCAAGAAAAAATCTTTAAGCCTTTAGGTATGAATAATTCTACCTTGAGGATCAGTGAGATGAAGAAGAATACAGACTTTGCTTTTGGTTATGGACCAAGAAAAGATGATGTACCCGTTAAGTTAGATTACCATCCAATTATTGGTATGGCTCCGGCAGGGAGTATTAATAGTTCTGCCAAAGACATGTCTAAGTGGCTGTTAATGCTTACAAACGGAGGGAAGTTGGATGATACAGAGATAGTACCAGAGTCATTCTTCAATCAGGCTATTAGTTCTCAATCAATTATGTCATCTGGAAGACCAGGTACGAAGCGTCCGGATATCTTCTTTAGTATTTACGGTTTCGCATGGGATTTAGCATCATACAAAGGACATTATAGGGTAGAGCATGGTGGTAATATTGATGGTTTTACTGCGAGCACCGCTTTTTTCCCAAGTGATAGTTTAGGAATTGTTGTACTCGCTAATCAGAATTATTCAAGAGTACCTTCAATGGTACGTAATCAAATCGCGGACGCTATACTAGGTATAGAGAAGACAGATTGGGCCGAGCACCTCCGAAAAGAAGAAGAAGAAGAAGATGATGATGATGATGATGATGATGATGATGATGAGAAAGAAAAAACATCTTCTCAGATATCAGACAGAGTTTACGGTACAAAGCCAACCCATAATCTCGAAGACTATGAAGGTAAGTATAATCACAAAGGGTATGGAGAATTTAGTATTAGAAGGGTGGCTGATTCACTTTTCGCAGATTTCCCAAATGAAAAACTTTGGTTAAGGCATTATCATTATAATATATTCGAACCATTCGAGATAAATGAGGGAGAGATTGATACTAATTCGAGCAGCGGTATTTATTTACATTTTCATGTTGATCCCAAAAAGGGGAATATAGATGGTGCACACCTTAACTTAGAGCAAAGTATTGACCCGATCTTATTCAGGAAGCAGGTAGTAATGATAGAAATAGCCATCGATGAGCTACAGAAATATATCGGTGAATATGAAATGGGGGGTGTAGTTGCAAAAATATTCATGGATGATGATGGTAAGGGTTTGCGACTCAAAGTATCGGGTCAGCCTGAACATGCTCTTTTGGCAGCTAAAGGTAAAAAGTTTATTATTGATGGACTGGAGGGATATTCGATTGAGTTTGAAGAGAAGGAAGGGAAGGTCCTTGCAGCGATCTTCAAACAGCCGAATGGTAATTTCAGAGTACCAAGGAAGCAATAAACTATGGTCAGAAGATGGATCCAGTAATACCAGCATCAAGGCAGGAGAAGTCTTGGCTTCAATTACACAAAAGGTATGTCCCGATAATACTAACCATTTCTATTGGTAGTTTAATACTACTAGAGATAGCCCGAAGTATAATCGGAGGGCGCATTACATTTGATTATAGTCTTGTAAAAATTGTCATATTGACAGATATGACAATAGTACCATTAGCTGGAATGAATGCGTACTTTTTTTTGCGGAAACTATTAAAAAAACATGTTAGTTCCGGGTGGAAAGCAGTTGTCTTTGGTATTATTGCTCCACTAGTTGGTGTTACTATTGCTGGATTTACACTGGAACCTATCTATGAGTATGTTGGTTTTATTGACGACGACTACCTTACAATTGGGGGATATACTATGTCGGCATCAATGACCAATATCGTTGATCATAATCTCATAGCTCTGGTGATTTGTGTTCCAATAGCTTTTTGGAAACTTCGCTTGGAGGAATTGCAGTTCAGATTAGACGAGCAAGAGCTTGCTCATACGAAACTTGCTCAGCTTAAGACCCAAGCTGAACTGCATGCCCTTGAAGCTAGGATTAATCCGCATTTTCTCTTCAATTCTTTCAATTCAATAGCGGCTTTAATACAATCCGATCCTGACAAAGCAGAGAACATGGTTGTAAAGCTCTCAGAACTCTTTAGATATAGTCTCAATACTAATGGGGGGAGTTTTGTTACTGTCGCCGAAGAGCTGAAAATCATCAAAATATATCTTGAAATTGAGAAAATAAGGTTTGGTGAAAACTTCGAATATAGTATAGATGCTTCTGACACCTTTAATGATTTACTGATTCCCCGGTTTCTCATCCAGCCGCTGGTTGAAAATGCTTGTAAGCATTCGATTTCTAAGATCAAGAAGGGTTATCTGAAAATAGAATTGACGGAGTCTGATTCAATGTTGCAAATTAGAGTCATTGATAACGGACCACCATTTCCGGAACCGTTGCCAATGGGTTTTGGTCTTCAAAGTACCTTAGATAAATTAAATCTCCTCTACCCTGGCATTCATTCTGTAAGTTTTGAAAACCAGCCAGATAAATGTGTGTTTATTACTATTCCGATGCCAACTAATGAACAAAATCTATAATACGATTATTGTTGATGACGAGAGTTTAGCCATTGATCGGTTAAGTAAGCTACTGGGTGAATATTCCGAGAATATAAAGATTATTGGTACTGCTACCGATGGCAAAGAAGGGAGTATCCTTACAGAAAGATTGAAGCCTGATCTTATTTTTCTCGATATACAAATGCCGGTTATGGATGGTTTCGAAATGCTAGAAAAGATTTCCTATAGTCCTAAAATAATCTTCACAACTGCTTATGAACAGTATGCTATTAAGGCATTCGAAAGTTGTTCAATAGATTATCTGCTTAAGCCCATAGAAAAAGAAAGACTTGCTCGATCAATTTCAAAATTGGATACAATGTTTGAGCAGGAAAGTCATCTGAAGCGTTTAATAGAAGTGATTAATAAGGAAGAACTTGAGACTATCACCGTTAAGATAGGTGATAGGTATCTTATCGTTCGTACTGAAGACATTACTTATTTTCAAGCTAAGGATAAATATGTATCAGCGGTAGAAAAAAATGGTAAATCCCATATTCTTAATACTACTGTAACCGAGCTTGAACAGAGACTTGGTAAAGACTTTATTCGAATAAATCGTTCGAGCATAATTAACATACGCTATGTTAGTGAAATTCATAAGACCTTCAATAATCGGTTTAGCTTTGAGATTTCAGGAGTAGTTCCATGTTCACTAACCAGTAGCTCCAGTTATTCGCAGGAAATCCGTAAAGTTCTGAAAATAGGACAAGGTTAAAATCCGGAGTGTGAGCTTATTGAAAATCTAGATCAACGAAAATAAATCCATTTTTGTAAATTGCACTGATCAGATCAATACTTCCTCTCACTAACAGGTAACCTGCAAATGCCATCCACTCAAGCTCAGAGAACACTTTTATTATACCGCCTGATCAGAGACGGTGGGGCTATTGATGTAGTCGGAGCTGATAAAATTTTTAAAGACAATGGTATTGGCCCTGTTTCTGTTCGTACTATTCAGCGTGACCTGAAAATGATAGCTGACTCTTTAGACGATGTAGCAGTACATACTTCGGGTCCGGGCGGTAGCGTATATACCCTCTGCGATATTGATAGTGAATTAATATCCAAGAGGAAACCAATCAAGCGTAGCAATCAGGATAGTCATAATACTGATACGCAGCTTAAACCTCGATTGAAAAAAGATGTCAAGAAAGTAGAAGAAAATATACCTGATGTAAAAAAGGATTCAGACGAAGTTGTTGTTCCGGCAAAAGTAAAAAATAAGGCTGCTTCTGTGGAATCTACTCCGAAAAAGCTTCCTAAGAAAAAGAAAATTCTTCCAAAAGGTTTTAATCAAATTGATGAAGATGAGATTTTTGCTCAGAAATACCTTAAAAATTATCGTAAAGCTAAGGTAAAAGACAAGGACACTGAAAAACTACTAAAATTCTTTCAGCGTAACAGCATATCGGAAGAAAGCGTTAAAATTAATAAGAAAGGATTGCTTTCAATTAATCTGAAAAAGATGAAAGCTAAAGATATAGCTACATTGATCAAAAAATTCGAAAATAAACTGACATTTGAATAAGTATGAAAAAAGTACTGACAATAATACCTCTCCTAATTTTTGCGGTTGTAAACACTTTATCGCTAGAGATGAAGGCAACGGTAACGGTTAATACAGATCTCTTAGATATTAATGCCCGAAACCAGGTCTCAGATATTGCATATCAGTTAGAAAATTATATCAATAATACCCGTTTTGTTGATGTAGATCTGGAGGGAGAGCCTATCGCCGTAAATCTGAACATAACTTTTCGTTCAGGTGGAAATGGTTCCTACAGTGCTCAGCTTTATGTTGAGGGGCTTCGTGAAGTAGCTGGTACCGAAGGTGGAACTGTTATTTACCGAGGAGTTGAAAATGAATGGATGTTTAATTATAATCAAGGTGCAATACAGACATTTAATACAATGAGGTTTGATAACCTGGCTACAATCATTGACTATTATATGCTTCTGGTAATTGGACTAGAGCTTGATACTTATAGTGAACTTGGTGGAGCTCAGGTATTTAATCAATTACGACAGATTGTATCTCTTGGTGGAAGTAAACAGGCACCTGGTTTTGAAATGAGATCCTCTCCGGGCGAGTTTACTAAGTATAACCTTGTCACCGAGCTGACTGATCCACGATTCGATGATTTTAGGTTATATATGTATGATTACTATGTTTCAGGTCTTGATCTTATGGCCGAAGACGATGAGATTGCAATGCTTAATCTGGAAGATATAATAAAAGACATGGCGACTTTTAAGCAAGATAAACTTTCAAGCCCCAGCGTGCTGATGCAAATGTTTTTTGACTCTAAGGCACTGGAATTAGCATCAATCTTTTCTGAATATGAAGAAGGGAAGATGCTTGATGTTTTAAGACAGTTAGATCCGAGTAATGGACAGGTCTATAATAACGCTCGCTAATTATTCCTCTTTAATTTCTCAATTTGCTCGTCCTCCGATAAGGTGTACCGGTAGTATGTTCTGACTTACCGACTATAAACCTGTTAAGAAGAGCAAAATATTATTATGACAGAAAGAATATATATTATACTGACAGTATTTTTATCAATACCTTTTACCCTATTCTCACAATGGCAGATTATGGATAGGGAAATGGATTCGTTAGTAACGCTAGGTGCAGATTATATCTACAATGTTGAATTTGAAAAAGCTGAGCAGACTTTTAATAAAGTTATCGAGATGAACCCTACACACCCTAGCGGTTACTTCCTCAAGTCAATGATATGGTGGTGGCAGATGCAGTTAGTGGGCCTCAGACCTGCACTCCAGGAAAGATTTCTCGAAGATATCGATCAAGTGATAGAAGTTTGCGATAATATACTTGATACTAATCAATACGATCTTAATGGCCTTTTTTTTAAAGGTGGGGCACTTGGATATCGTGGTAGGTTCTACGGGCAAAAGAAAGAATGGTATGATGCAGCAAGTGATGGTTCATCAGCGCTGGAAATAATGGAGAAAGCATATAAGACAGCTCCTACTAACTATGATATTATGCTGGGTAAAGGAGTGTATGGATATTTTGCGGCAGCAATACCTGAAAAATACCCTATCGTTAAACCATTTATGTCATTCTTTCCCCCTGGTGATAAGGATATAGGGCTTATGCAGCTTGAGATAGCAGCCGATAAAGCCCGTTATGCCAATGTTGAGGCAATGGTAACGCTAATGCAAGTCTATTATAACTTTGAAAACAATTATAAGAAAGCATATATCTGGGCCAACAAACTTTTTGCTATGTATCCTGGTAATGGTTATTTCCATCGTTATATTGGTAGAATCTATGTAAGGCAAGGGAAGTGGGACAGGATTGAAGAGGAGTGGAGAAATATACTTATTATGTGTCTTGATAGAAAAACAGGATATAATAACCTGATGGCCAGAGAGGCGTGTTACTATATTGGTTCTGCTCTTAAGCGAAAGGGTATTTATGATCTGGCTATAAGATATCTTGAAAAAGTAGATGAAGTCTCAGTCCATATGGATCAGGAAGACAGTAGTTTCAAGTCTTCAGCACATCTTAAGATGGCCGAGATATACCTTAATAAGGGTGATATGAAGAAAGCATTAGATCAATACAGAACTGTGCTCAGTATTGATGAATACAATGATAGTCATGAAAAAGCCAGAAAGGCTATCAAACGCCTGAATAAATGAGAGCTGTTTTAAATATCTTCATATGTTTAGATATTAAATAAGCTATAATATTTTCCTTTCTCGGGAATAGTAATACTGATACCCGGTATGGCATCATAAAGATGTTCCGAAAAATTTCCGATAGCATCTGAATCTCCATGTACCACAAATACTTTATTTGGTTTTACAGATGCGATATAATCTATGAGCTTATGTGGTTCTGCATGAGAGGTTAATCTAAAATCACCTATTTCGCAAACTCTTTTCTCAGTTCTACTGCCAAATTCAAAAGGTATATCTCTCTCAGAACCCAATAACTTATAGCCAGGTTCTTTTTCATCCTGGTAGCCCATGAAGCCAATCAGACAATTCTTGTGCTTCATAAACTCAAGTGCTATTTTATAAGATAGAGAACCTTCTTTGACCATACCATTAGTAACTACGGTTATTGTAGGTTCTTTAAGAAGTTCTCTAGGAGAAAATTCTTTTCGTCCAATTTTTTCTTTTGGTATATCTCGTAATTCAAAACCAGGTCGTGCAGCCCACTCTGAATAGCAATTGCGGTCATATACTTTACTCAGAGGAATCGACATACCTCCAGTATAAATTGGAACTCTGGGGATTTGCCCCCTCCTCATCATAGACCATATTAGTGTTAGAACCTCCTGTGTTTTACCAGTTGCAAAAGCTGGTAGCAAAACACTGCCATTTGCAGAAAGAGAACTATTAATTGCCATAGCAAGTCTCTTCCTAATACTTTCAACTGGTTCCGGATTAAAGTCTGCTCCATTGGTGGCTTCAGTTATTATCGTGTCAATATGATAATCCGGAGGTATGGCACTGCCCGTAAAAAACTGCTTCTCAAATCTAATATCACCAGTATGCATAAGATTTCTACCATTGATATCAAGTACTACAGACATAGCTCCTATGATATGTCCACTGGGGTAGAAACTACCTTTTATACCATATGCTATATCTTCTTTTTCCTGTATTCTAATATCATATATCATCTGGGTGATTGTGTCGATATAATCATCTTCATAATACTTCATTACTTCGTCATGCATATGATGAGCCATATCTCTTTTCAGAAGCCTGGCATTACTCTTCATTACTATATCCATTATCTCGCGAGTAGGCCGGCTAGCATATACTCTGAGGTGAGGAAACATTCTTAGAAGATAGGGTAGGGCACCAATATGATCATTATGGGCATGTGTGATTACAACTGATTCAACTACTTCATCTAGTATAGATCCATAATCAGGGAACTTGGTTTCATCTTTCTTTTTGGGATGCAGTCCTGCATCAATAAAGACTCCAGTATCTTCAGTAGTAATAAGGCAGGAGTTAGCTCCGATCTCTTCGCAGCCACCTGCAAAATATATTTTCTCGTGTGCGATAGCTTTACTTACCTATATTTGGGGTGAAAGATATACAAAGATATTACTGCTAGATATTCAATTGCCATAGCAAATTGATTTCCTTAGTCGCTGTTATTTTATAATTGTTACCGCGATTGACGTAAGAACCGAGATATAAGTCCATATCCTTCTGAATAATTCAATAGTGATTACTTACGGGAGCTAATTAGCATCCATTATCGGTCAGGAATAACTTGAGATTGAGTAGAGAGTAAAACCTCTTTACCATGTATCAGCTGGAATAAAGGTTGAGAATAATTATCTTGCCGTATCAGTCATAGTAAGGTTATTGCTTTTAAATACAGGAATCGGTAGTTCACTATGTGACTTATTGTTGGCAAAAGGTCGTTAGTCAATAGCAATATTCATAGATTATTATGATTAATAATTCCCATATCTAGTACCAAATTTTTATTATGCCCGGGCATAAAAACAAAAACAATAGATCACAATATCTATACCCTATATATTTAAGATGGGTCGTTATCTGTCTTTACAGTATGCTTTGTTTTACCGAGGTAGCGAGCAAAGACAATATTTATACTAGTATTAATCAGGTTACAGCGCTTTCAGTCAAACAGCAAAACCAGTCTGAGAATAAAAGAACTAGTCGAAAAACATCATACACTCCTCAGATTCCGGTATCGGATTCCTCGGGTTTTAGAGTTTATCAGCCTCAACTAATACCTGCACCATCTTCACTCCAAGAACTTCAGGCTGACTTAGCTCTTATTCTCGATAGTCCTGACCTTCTGAATGCTCATATAGGTGTTTCGGTATTCAATATTGAGGACAATGAAGAAATTTTTAAATTCAACAACTTAAAAAACTTTGTACCGGCTTCGGTGAATAAGCTATTTATTACAGCAGCTTCGCTCGAGTTACTTGGTAGTAGTTATGCTTATCAAACTGATCTATATCTTTCAGGTGACTTAGCTCTTGATGGCAGGTTTATAGGTGATTTAATTATTAAGGGTTCGGGTGATCCAACTTTATCCGAAATATTTCATGAAGACCCTACAGTAATATTTGATGATTGGATACAACAATTAAAATTATTAGGTATTAAATCTATAGTTGGTAATATTATTGGTGATGATAGTTTTTTTGATAGTGACTACTATGCAGTCGGTTGGGATTATATGGATCTGAAAAAGCCATTTGCTGCCCAGGTAAATGCTCTGTCAATTTTTGAAAACAAGGTAGAGATAAGTATCATACCTCCAGATAAACCTGGTGGAAAGCCTGAATACTATATGTTTCCGGAAAATACTTATTTGGAAGTTTATAATTATTTACAGACAGCTCAACCCCATGAAAAAAGTATAGTAACAGTATTGTCAGAGCCCAATTCTAATCTTGTAGAGCTTTACGGAAATATCTATAACGAAGATAAAATGGATATAAAGCAAGAGGATATATCAGTCTCTAATCCTACACTTTTTTTCTTAGAATTATTGCGAGCCAGGCTGGAAGAATTTGAGATCGCTTTAGATGGAGAATTAGTAGATTATAACGAACTTGATCAAGAAATTGATTATTCCACGGCAACTAGGGTTCCTGGTTGGATTTCCCCACCTATCAAAGAGATAATCAAAGAAGTCAACAAGTCATCAAATAATCTTATTGCAGAAATGCTACTCAAGACTATAGCAAAGGAAAAAACAGGTGTAGGCTCTTATTCGAATGGTACTAATCAACTCGCTGAGTATTTAATTTCGAAAGGGATTAACCCTTCTATGATATTACTGAAAGATGGCTCTGGCTTGTCTCGAAATAATTTAGTATCACCTTATGTAGTTTCAAAGCTACTTACTTCAATATACAAGTCAAAGAGTCGTGATCATTTTATGACCTCACTCGCTAAACCGGGTGAGAAAGGTACCTTACATAATAGATTGTTAGGGAGTGATGCGGAAAGAAAAGTCTTTGCCAAAACAGGCAGTATGAATAATGTCTCTACACTAGCAGGCTATATAAAGACAAAGAATAACAAAACACTAGCCTTCAGTATATTGGTTAATAACTTTACTGTACCGATCAGTGTAGTTAGAAGTATACAGGACCTTTTAGTAATGAGGATGGTCAACTACAGTCAGTAAAACAATTATTTATTGCTTTCAGCTTTGAGCATTTCCAGAGCTGCAGATATTTTGTTATATGATCCTTCTATAGTCTCAAGACCATCAAATTTAAAGCGAATATTTCCCTGCATGTCTAATATTAATGTAGTCGGGAGACCCGTTACATTAAATTTTTGCGGAATTATATCAGTCTTATCTAACAGCAGAGGGAAAGATAAGGGTGTTTGATTTTCTATTGTGCTGGCAGCCGCAGTTTTATCTTCAGCTTTCTCCCATACGGATACTGCATAAAATAGCAGAGTATCATTTGAAGCGTACTTAGAGTCAAGGGCATTTAGAGTCGTCAAAATATCCGAACAAGGAGTACACCAACTCGATATAAAGCTTAGAGTCACAATCTTATCTTCCCAGTCTTCAGTATCAATATATAGCGCATCTGGTGTTGAAAAAATTGCTGATGGCTGTTCACTGGAAATATCATAATATGGCATCTGTTCTGTTAAGGCCAGCATACCCTTACTTTTCAGTTTATCTAGTTCTCTCTCAGCAAAATCTGCTTTGTCTGGATTCTGAGAGACATATCGTTCGATATAATAGTCAAGAATTTTACGAGTATAAGTACCCATACTAATAGCTTCTTCAGCAAATTTATCGGCCAGTGTTGTATCCAAACTATTCTTAGCAGTTAATACTAGTTGTTGATAGAGTGGTTCAGGAATACGATGTTCGCCTAGTATCTCATAAGCCTCCCGATATTGTAGATAAGCTAAACTATCCTTACCAATAGTATAGAAGAAATCTCCAATAGAAACTAGCAATGAAGCATATTGCTGGTCATCATCTCTCATAGCCTCAGCAGCAGAGATATCTCTGGGTTTCTGTAGGAAAATCTGAGTTATTTGATCCTCAACACGTACACCGGCTCCTCTCCTCATTATGGCTGAAGCCGAGTCGATACGCTTACTCATAGAATCATTCGGCATAAAGTTCTTATCAGTTATCATTGAGTTAGCTGTTTCTACCCAAATCTGCGAAGGAAGGTGTTTATAACTACTTAATTTATCAATCAGTAAACTATAATCACCCTTGACAACATAAACCGAAGAGAGTGCAGAATATACAGCTAATGCCTTTTGACTATCTCCAAATGATTTGAGAAATTGCTCAGATATATCAATAAACTCTTTCTTGCTTGCCGCTGTTGCTAATTGTTCAAGTAAGAATTCTTGCGCCAAATCTGATTTCGTGTTTGACAGAACAAACGATTTTTCAATTTTAGTAGCTTCATTATTCTTGCCCATCATTTTGTATAATCTGGATATAGCGCGTACTGTATTTTCCTGAGAATAATCTGGTTTAGTTTTAAGAAGCAATTCCTCCATTTCTTCTACAAACTTATCATAGCTTAGCTTGCGCATGTCGAGCATCAGGCTTTTCAGAGCTATTGAATTCAAGTAATTGTCAGCATATTGTTTTTGCTCTGCTTTGTAAGCATCCATGGCTTCGCGCAAATCTGTTAATCGTCCATCATCGCCACTTGCCATAGCCAGCCCCTTATAGTAGTTGGCATTTCTTACAGGCAAACCATCCTTTTGATATATTATTTTGTTCCAAAAACGCCCGTTATTCTTGTCATCTCGATACTCAGGCTCAAAAGGAAATACCACCTTGGCATCAAGGTATGCTTCACCTGTAGCTGCTACAAAATTAGCTGAGTAAGTATTTTCATCTACGCTGTCCATAGGCACAGAGTATGATTTTGGCTGGCCAGGCTTGCCATCATAAGCTCGAACAACCAAATAAGGTCCATATCCCATTTGTTTTGCCGCAGAGGCTAACTGCTGATAACGTACATCAGGTTGATATAAATACGTTAATGTATCATTGTATTTGGGCTTCTGAGGTTCAATCAACATCTCTGACGACTGGGCTGATATAAGATGAGATATTAATATGCTTAGAAATATTGCGTATCTTTTGTACATACTAACTCTTGTTGGAAATAAGATTTGCTTTCTCAATATAGACGGTACTCTTAATTATTAGTTCCAAATCATGTTTGCTACCAAACAAAGCATACAATATATAACTTGGTTCCAAGGTTTTTAATATCTTGCCAAAATCAATTACTCTGAATGGAAAATCAATAATCCAATCCTGATTGTATGTCTATCGGAATAGATTTCCCAATACTAGCCGAGAACTTACTTGCAGATGGTAAGTTTAGTGAAGCATTAGAGCTTTGCCGAGAAGGTGTTGATCAATACCCTGATTATTCACTTGGTAAAGTAATGCTTGCTAAGGCTCTATCTTTATCAGGCAATGAAACAGAGGCTGAAAAAGTAGCTGGTGAAACCGCTCAGGCGATGGGATATGCAAAAGCAGCAAAAAAAATTGCTGAGGGTGACAAGATAGAAGCTATCTATTTTGATCTGACAGAACCCGCTGATTCTCAGATCCCGCCGATCAATGAAGATATCGCTAGCCAGCCCGATGATATAACAGAATCTCTTATAGAACAACAAGATAAGGATCAGGTTGATCAGAATACCGAGGATCTTTGGGATGATCAAACCCAGGTTGATATTCCCGAAGAAGGGCATACAGTATCTGAATCCAAAGACGATGAAAACGAAATAGCTGAATTAGAACCGAGTATTGATATCCCCGCTGATTCTGAAATGCTGTCAGATATTACTGACGATCATCTTGAAACTGAGTATCAGGATGATTCAATTGATCTTATTACCGATGAAACCGGTGAAGATCCGGATAAGCTATTACCAGATAATGATTCTGATGCAACCATAGAAGCTGGAGACCAGAAAGAATATGATATAAGTAAGATTGATCAGGAGATTTATCAGGAAGAGAATTCTGATCATGATTTTGATAGTGAGCAACCAGTTCCCGACATTAGTAATGAAAGTAATGATATATCTGATGATTTGCCTTCAGACACCATAAAAGTGTATAATGAATATCATTATTCTCAGACGGATCTTATTCCAGGTTTAGCACCTTATTCTGATTTAGAAAGAGCTGCCCATACTGTTGAGTTTAGTGCCGATATAGAGCAGTCGGTTTTTGCCATTGATCCTGCAACAATTGAGGAACTATCTCCTGAAGATAATTCTGAATTCTCTGAAGATGACAGACCCGATGATACTCATTCTTTATCACCTAATTGGCAAGAGTTAGAGGATCAAATAGAATCCGCTATAGCAACTCCCCAGGCTGATATGATTAATGATGAACCGCAGTCTGATCCATCTCCTTGGGATGATCTTTATCATGAAATTAGTCAAGCTGTAAGTTCTGATTCAGAGCCAATTGAACAATCTGAAATATCCTCTCAGGCTACCGATGAGATCTCTAATGTATATGAGAATGTAATTAATGTCGATACAGAATTGTCAGAGACCAAATCTGAAAAGGAAGTAGATATATCATCAGATGAAAGTAATAATATCGGAAGCGTTCAGCAGCAAATAGGAGATGAGTTAGTTCCTTCTTCTGAAGCTGAGCAGGATACAGATGTATCGAGTTTGATAACAAAAGAATTGGTAGAAGCTATTAAAGACGCCGATTATTCTGTCGAATCTGTCCGAGATATGATGGATGAAATAAGCAGTAGTAGTGAAGTACCTTTGGATTCTGATCCTGGCCCCGCGCTGGAGATGACTGAAACTATTGCACAAATATTTTGGGATCAAGAAGCCTATAGCGATGCTATTTCGTCATTCCAGACTCTAATACAAATGTACCCTGATCTTCGTGATAAATATGAGAAGATGATTGAAACAATTAAGAATGAAGCTGATGAAAAAGGAGCTTCTTATTGATCTCAGATATTAGTTGTTATTATCATTCTTTTGAATTGTCTTCGAGTTGGTAAGGGTGCTTCCCGGCAATAAATGCTTCAGCTTCTAGCACATCATGCTTAGAGCCTAAAAATAATGGTACTCTTGAATGAATGCCTTCCGGTTTCAGATCAAGAATTCTATTACTACCATCCGATGCCATCCCACCCGCTTGCTCAACAATATACGCCAGAGGGTTGCATTCATAAACCAGCCTAAGTTTGCCCTGAGGTTTGTCTCTATAAGCAGGGTACATAAAAATACCTCCATACAAAAGTGTACGATGGACATCGGCTACACCTGTAGCAATATATCTATGGGTATGAGTCTTCTGCTTATAATTATTTGGTGTCTTTAGATACTGGAGATATTCCTGCATTCTCTTTTCTAGTTTGTAGCTATTACCCTCATTGATTGAGTAATAATAACCTCTTTCAGGAATCTCAACATTTTCCATCGTTAAGATAAACTCCCCAATCGTAGGGTCATATGTAAACATATTTACACCATTGCCCGTAGAGTAAACAAATTGAGTCGATGAACCATAAACAGCATAGCCTGCTGCTACTAACTCCTTACCGCACTGTGTTACATCAGCATCGGTACAGTCTGCTGTAGAGTCAGGGTCTAGTCTTCTATAGAGCCCCCAGATAGTACCAATTGTTACATTGACATCAATATTACCACTACCATCTAATGGGTCAAATACAAGTACATATTTGCCTTTTTCAAACTTATCGGGAATATGAAAAATCTGGTCCTCCTCCTCAGAGGCAATAACTGCCAAATGTCCACCATGATCCATCGTTCTTATTATCATCTCATTTGCGAATACATCTAGCTTTTTTACCCTTTCGCCGTGTATATTCGTGTCTTCCGTTAAACCCAATATATCATTGAGCCCAGCCCTCCTTACTTCCCTTGATATCATCCTGATAGCAAGAGTCAGATCATGCATTAGAGAAGTAAACTTACCAGTAGATTTGGGGTGTTTGAGCTCTTGCTCTGAGATATGGGCATCAAGGGTTACAATTCTACTTGTTTTGAACATCTTATTCTTATATGGGTCTTTTGCAAAAACACGTTCGCAAAAATATAAAACCCTGCTCTATTAGGCAGGGTTTTATATTTATAGATCAGAATATGAGTAACAGGAGACTAGATAGATTAATCTTTGTTTCGTACAACATATACAGGACATTTTGCCTTTCTCAGCACCTTTTCAGTAGTGGAGCCAAACAACATGTGCTCAAGCCCACCAGCACCGTGAGTGTTGATAAAAATAAGATCAATTTGATTGTTATCACAATATTCAATCAATTCAGAGCTAGGTTTTCCCCTTAATAATGCTGTTTCGCATTTGAAACCATCAGCTTCTAAAGCTTTTTTCGATTTGTCTAAATTCGACAAAGCAGATTCGCTCAGCTCTTTTTCCAGATTCACAAAAGCTGTCTGAGCCATATCCATCCCGGCAGGATATACAGCATGTTTCATTACATGCACTACGTGCAATTCAGCATCGTGATCTTTAGCAAATCTTTTCGCATGCTCAAGTGCTACAGCACACCCTTTAGAAAAATCAGTTGGTGCTAGATAACGTAATGTCTTACCCATACTTCCACTTCCTTATTAATTCATTTTTTAGTTACCATATTACAAGTTAACCTCTATTGACCATTTTTAATTGGTAAGATTGCTAGTATGTAACCATTTGTGGAAAATTTAGTCTCTCTTCCAGCCAAAACGTCTGGCTAGTCTGGCAATATGATTCTTCGATAAACTAATCTCTGCAGCAGTTCTTCTAAGATTACCCGAATTTCTTTTAAATACCTTTTCTACTAATCCATATAGCGAACCAGGTTTGCATATATATAGCTCACTGCCACCCAGATTTCTCATAAGCAGTTTTACAGCTTGCATCCCCAAGGTATCATGGATTACTTTAAGATCGCTACTTAAGTCATCATAGGTTAATAGTTCTAAGACATCATAACTCATATGGTTAGATCTAACTTCTTTCATTTTGGTCTCCTAAATATTTGGCTCTTTAAGTAAAAATAGAACATATATAATATGATTCTGTTATCAGGAAAATCATGCATGGTATAACTATTCACAAACTATTAGCTACTATTTTTGATATCTTGGAAGATCATATGAAGCATTTGCTAATTTCTCGGTATGTTTGGCTTGCTTGGTTTCATTTGATATATTTGCAGTATATTTTATGCCACCACAGTGTATAGAATAATGCAATATAGTGTATTTCTTACACAAAGACTAAGTATAAATTGCGAAAGTGGATAACAAAGAAATAGGGCAAAGAATAAAATTATTCCGTAGTCTCTACAATAAAGGAAAACCCTTGAGTTCAGCCCAGCTTGCTCATAGGCTGGATGAAGGGCCTGATAAGATCCGTAACTATGAATCCGGACGGTCGGCATTGCCACTGAGACTCTTACTAAAGTTCCATAACCAGGGGTTAAGTATGCATTATCTGCTTACAGGTGAAGGTGAGATGTTTTCGGATACACCGGAAGGTCTTCGTCTGATGTCTGAGCTTGAAGAAGCAGGAGTTGATATACCGGGAAGGGTTATAGCTGCCGCTGCTGCTGATATAAATGAGTTCAAGAAACAATAGACACTAATAATTGTACTAATGACCAGATAAGATATTATAGTCACATAGTGGAATGAGATGAAGGAAGATCCTATCAGAACACATGATGAATTATCAGCTATTAGTAGTATAGCCGATAAACGAACATCGCTGGAAGGTAGAAAAGCTGCTTTGAGATTAATCCGGGAAAGAGTGGTGGAGTTTTTGCCTCAGGGTGCTAGTAATCAAATCGACTATATCCATATTGAAGGTAATAGTATGTCTGGCATGGGAATTTATGATCAAGATATTGTTTTATATCACAAGACAAAAACAGTTAATAGTGGAGACCTGATAATTGTAGCACTTTATAGCGATGACTACCAAACCAATATGTTATCAAATGTAAGAAATAACAACCTCGATAAATTATCAGATCATGACCTAATGAAGAAAGTTGGTCGCCAGCAGAAAATATATATAAAAGAGCTTTCTATAAACTTTGGCAAAGTATCCTTGTTGTCGCACAACAAGGATATATCTCCTTATATTATACATGATTTCGAGCAAATTACCGTAATAGGAAAACCACTTTTCAAGATAGATCTTACCCAAAAACTACTTCATCCACTTGGGCATTTGTTGCAGAAGCCAATTAGGTTATAATTATGCTCTTAGATAAGATGAAATTGCTTATTTTGCGAAATGTGAATTATTTTAACTAAAAATTGATACTCGAAATGAGAAAACCGTACATATTGGTCGTAGATGATAATAAGATCACAACCAAGTTGCTAAGAAGATATTTGGAATCAAATGGTTTTGAAGCGACTGAAGCCTATGACGGGGTAGACTGCTTAGAAAAAGTCGCCGAAAGAAAGCCTGACGCAGTAGTTTTGGATGTTATGATGCCTAGGATGGATGGATATGAGACTGTAAAAAATCTTAAAGCAAATGATGACTCAAAACATATACCTGTAGTCATTGTAACTGCGCTAAATGATGTTGCTAATCAGCTCAAATCGATTGAAGCCGGTGCTGATGACTTCCTAAGTAAACCAATTGAAGAGAAACTACTTATAGCCAAAGTAAGACTTCTGTCTAACTTGAATATTGCTAATCTAAAAGCTTCCAGGCTTGCTGAGTATCTAGACCAAGCCCTTACTGGAAAGATAAGTGGTGGTACCTCCGAAGAATATTTAGCTAAAGATGAATTAGCATGATGATGCGGCAGCAAAGACAAATTACAGAGTCGCTATATAACCAAAGACATAGTGACAGTAAATTGCTTTATCTGGTAATGGTATCTGTTTTGATATTTTATATATCGGGATGTGCAGATATTAAGAGAATTGCCAATAGCCTTACCAATATCTCAAAATTGGAGTTTTCACTTGATGGTGTTACTGGGATGAGTGTTGAAGGAGTTCGGCTTGACCGTATTAAGTCGTTAAAAGACCTTTCAGTACTTGATGGCCTCAAGCTGGCTAATGCCTATAAAAACAAAACCTTAAATACCAGTTTCATTATTAACGTTTTAGCTGAGAACCCGAATGGTCTCGAATCGGGGCAGAAGAATATTTCGGCTACGATAGAAGATTTACAATGGGATTTATATATTGACGATATTAAGACAATTAGTGGTGGGCTTGCCTCTCCGGTAAAAGTACCAGGTGGTGGAGGTTCTGAGATTATTCCTCTTCGTATTGATCTGAATTTAGTTGACTATTTTCAGAATAGAGGTTATGATGCTTTGATTAATCTTGTTCTTAATATAGGCGGCCTTAAATCCGATCCATCAGTAATCAGACTGAGTGCCAAACCTACTGTTGGTACATCATTTGGCCCAATAGCCTATCCCGGTACAATTGATATTGAACATGAGATAGCTGGCAACTGATTTGTCTTTTTATCAGATATATTTTGCTATCAGTGCGCTTGTTCTTATATTCACCCCAGATGATTGTATAACTAACAGGTGTTGCTACACATAAGCATGGACGACTATCTGGTCGGTACCGCCGTATTATTATTAATCGGCCTTATCACTCTCTTCATTTCCTCTATTCTTGCCAACCATCACCGTGAGTCACCCGAACTTGCTAAGATTGAGCCTAGTAGCCCGAAAGGCATGTATAAAAACAGTAGTCGGGTTTCAAAACTTACGGCTGCAAATAAAGAAGACTCTCAGATAATATCTTCCCAGACTGAACCTGAAGATACTTCTGGATATGAGCGTCTGATCCTAAGATATCAAGATAAGGTGAATCCTTTCTCTCAGCTCGAAGCAACAGCATATATACTTGGTATTTCTATCTTGGGATTTGGTTCGTCGCTTTTGTTATGGGAATATATTGCTTTACTTGCTCTTCTTCTTGTTACCCTAATGTTTATGCGTTCAGTAATATATGGACTAGGATCAAGGTTTGCCAATAAGCTTTTTACAAAAGTATATCCAATTATATCGGTTCTGGCAGCTACTACATTACCGGTGTCAGCTGTCCTTGCAAAAATCAGATCTGCCATAGGAGGCAACGGACTAACCGAGGATAGTAGAGAAGAAATTGAAACTCTTGTCGATTCTGCCAAAGAAGAAGGCTCTTTAGAAGATAGTGAATATCGTCTCCTAAAAAATATTATGGGGTTTTCTGAGGTCCTGGTTTCGGATGTAATGACCCCAAGAACAGTCGTATTCTCTCTTCCCGAAGAGACTACTGTGGGCGAATCTATCAAGATAAAAGAGATTAAAAACTATTCTCGTATTCCTGTTTACTCAGGGCTGTCACTCGATGAAGGTGTAAAAGGATATGTAACTGCACGGGATATATTAGCAGCCTATGCCGAAGGGGAGACTGATAAGCAGCTTTCAACCTTTAGCCGTAAAATTCATTTCATACCTGATAATCTTGAGCTTAGTAGAGCTTTAGAACAATTTCTACTGACCCAGCAACATATGTACATTGTTGTTGATGAATATGGTGGAGTGGATGGTTTAATAACAATGGAAGATGTGCTTGAAACAATACTAGGTGTTGAAATTGTAGACGAAGCTGATACAATTACCGATTTGAGAAAACTTGCAAAAAAGACAAGAGACTATCGGCAGAAAAGAAAAAAGCAATCATAGCCTAAATTCAAAAAAAGTCTTTCAGAATATATCTGAAAGACTTTTTTTCTGTCGGGGTGGCAGGATTCGAACCTGCGGCCCCTTGGTCCCAAACCAAGTACGCTAACCGGACTGCGCCACACCCCGATCTGATGTAAAAAGCTAAGCCCCATCAGAACAGAACACAAAATTAAGCACCTATTTTCAAACATCCAAATATAATTAGCCAAATGAGTATAAGAAAATAAGATTCAATGAATAGCCAATTCAAAAAAAAAGCGGTTCTAAAAACCGCTTACTTTTTCTTTTTATGTCTGTTTTTTCTCAGACGCTTCTTTCTTTTATGCGTCGCCATTTTATGACGTTTTCTTTTCTTTCCGCAGGGCATCTTAATCTCCGAGTTGCAATATTGTTCTTAATATAGAACACAAAGATAGTATCTATATGTCAGATCACCAAAAATGAATCTTTCCTTTTACTAATAAATCGGATTAATTTCCAGATTCAAGTGATTCATTTACTCTATCCTGAAAATCAGGCGATGGTTTAAAAACTGGTACCACCCGTTTACCAAGCTTTACCTGCTCTCCGGTTTTAGGGTTGCGAGCCAACCGAGGCTGCCTAATCTTATGATTAAAGACACCAAAACCCCTCAACTCAATCCTATCACCATTCGCCACATAATCAATAATCGTATTTACCATGCCATCAAAAGCTGCCTTGACTTCTGCCTTTGATAAACCAGTATTTTTAACAACAGTATCGATAATTTCTGCTTTAGTAATATTATTTGTACCCATAATGCCAATATGATTATATCGAAATCTGAAAGATGAACTATAACAATTAGTCACAAATATAATAAATATCATTATAAGCCATTGGGACATAATGACATAAATAGAAATATCTACAATAGATAAGCAATAAGTTACAATAGCATAAGCATTTCAGAGACGATTAGAAGCATATAGTTGAACAAAAGATTATGCTTTTCGTAAAAATGCCGTACAAGTCCACCGTGGTACAGAAGTTTTCAACTCTATTACCTGTTATGATTTTTATCTGACATAATATTGAGATAAATTTGCAACTTCAAAAAGCGTGTGGTTCATGTGTAGTATTATAGTGTATTTAACACCTCATTGCATCAAGAACCGCTTCTATTTGGCAAAATATCATGAACTGGAAAAAATCTCAAAACCAGCAAGATGACCAGCAGCAGCAAGAGCTGGTACAAAATGGTAAGCTCCCTCTCCATCTTGCCGTTATAATGGATGGTAACGGAAGGTGGGCTACCGGCAAAACATTCCCTAGGCTTAATGGTCATAGAGAAGGGATTGAATCTGTGCGTGATATGGTCAAGGCTTCTTCATGTCTCGGTATAAAGTATCTGACATTATATGCCTTCTCCATAGAAAACTGGAAGAGACCTGAATACGAAATCAGCGGACTCATGAAACTACTAGAAACATTTCTAGTTAGAGAAATAGATGAATTACACGAAAACAATGTCAGGCTGAATGTAATAGGTAAAACCAGTTCACTTCCTGGAAATATACAGCAGATCTTATCTAACTGTATGGAAAAAACTCGTGACAATGAAGGTCTGGTACTCACATTGGCACTTTCCTACAGCGGTAGGTGGGACTTAACACGTGCTATGCAAATGATGGCCCTTGATGTTCGAAGAGGAAGCCTTTCCCCTGAAGACATAAATGAAGCAACAGTTTCCGAGTATCTGAATACGAAAGAGCTACCGGATCCTGATCTAATGATCAGAACCAGTGGGGAATTACGCATCTCTAATTTCCTGCTGTGGGAACTGGCTTATAGTGAGATATATGTATCAGATGTATTATGGCCGGATTTTAGAAGAGACGATCTATATGATGCTCTCCGTAACTACCAATGCCGTGAAAGACGATTTGGTATGATACCAGCCCAGCTCAAAAAAACTGATCCTGATTATCAAGTAGAGGATATTCCTGAGAAAGAATCTTATTTCCAAAAAGTATTCAAAGCAATAAGGAAAGACAGCTAAGTGCTTAAAATTCTTAAATTCGGGCTATGGGCGGTAATCCTCTCATGTCTAATATTTATTCCTGGACAACAAGCCAGTTCCCAGATCCAGAGTAATCAGCAAGTTGAGCAATACATACTTCTTGGCATTACCGTAGAAGGGAACCAATTTGCTGATACCGAAACTATAATTGCTCTTACAGGTCTGCGTATAGGCTCTCCGATAAGCTTCCCGTATGATGAATCACTAAAAAAAGCTGTCCAAACCTTGTGGAATAGAGGGCAATTTTCAAGTATCGATATAAAAGTAGATAAAGTAACAGCTTCCGGTATTTTCCTTGTTGTTGAAGTAACAGAATTTTCGCGCCTGGGTGATCTTGATATTGAAGGGAATGACGAAATAGATAATTCTGAACTAAAAGAAGAAATTGCTCTTCAGAAAGGTTCAGTACTATCCGAATATGAAGTATTCTTAGCCGGTGAGAAAATAAAGGAACTATATAAAGAGGAAGGTTTCCAATTTGCTGAAGTAGAATACGAGTTCAATGATACAGATTCTTCTGGCTTTTCTGATCTGATACTTACCGTAGAAGAAGGAGAAGAGTATTATATTAACTCAATTACTTTCGAAGGGAATACAGAATTTGATGATCAAGAGCTTGCCGATCAGTTCGAGGATAATGATATACCATCATGGTATGTTTTCTGGGATGGAGCAGATTTCGATCAAGACAAACTGAAATCCGATCTAAAAAAAGTAGTCGATTATTATCGTTCAGAAGGCTTTCTGGATGCATCAATAGTAAGTGATACTGTAATCTATAATGATACAGATGCTGCTGTTGATATCAAAGCTGAAATTTACGAAGGTGGGCGCTTCTATATTAGAGATATCAAATTCGAAGGAAATACACATTTCACCGATGACCAGCTCATGGCCAGAATTGTTTACCGACCAGGTGACAAATATAATGTACCGGAGTTTGACCAGAATCTACTAGGCAATGCAGAACTATCAGACGCAGCATCACTATACTATAATACAGGTTTTCTGCAGGCACGTTTTGAAAAGAATGATAAACGCGTTGCCAGTGATTCAGTTGATATAGTAGTCAATATATTTGAGAACGAACGTAGTCGAATCAGAAGAGTTGAGATAGTTGGCAACACAAAAACTTATGATAAGGTGATACGCCGAGAGCTTTTTACTAAACCGGGTGATTACTTTAATCGTGCAGCTATTATAAAATCAATCCGTCAACTTGGGGTACTCAACTACTTCAACCCCGAAAAATTACAGCCCCAACCCCAACCGGTAGCGGGTGACAATACACAAGTTGATCTTGTTTATAAAGTTGAAGAGCGATCCACTGATACATTTAATGCTTCAGTTGGGTTTGCCGGCAATTTTGGTCTGACAGCCATGATCGGATTTACATTTAATAATTTCTCTATTACCGAGCCTCTCAAAGGTGGGGCTGGTCAGGTATTTAATTTCAATTATGAACAAGGTGGTATCAATAACTTCCGAAGGTTCAATATTGGGTTTACAGAGCCATGGCTTAATGGAGAACCCACTACCGTCGGTTTCAATCTTTATAATTCCTCCTTCGGTTTTCTTGACTTTAACCAGACTATTACAGGTGGTAATATCAATATTGGGAGAAGATTTCGATGGCCTGATGACTATTGGAGAGGCAACTGGAGTCTGAAAATACAGAATAATAATGTTACAAGCCAGAACTCAAATTTCTTCAGACCAGGACAAAATCTTGAAGTAACAATAGGCCAAACATTCAGCCGGGTTAGCCTCAACGATGTTTTCTTTCCAAGTGTAGGTTCTCGATTTAGCTTTTCCACTCAATACGCTATGGGCTCCATAGGTATAGGTGAGATCGATTTCCTCAAAAACGAACTTAACTTTGACATCTATAACCCACTCTTTACTTATGAAGAGAAAGATAAAGTTGTCTTATATCTTGGTGCTCGGCTTGGTTATCTTGCTGGTATCGAATCCGATACAGCCATGAACCCCATAGAGCTATACAGAATGGGTGGTAACGGACTTGCAGGTATTGGTGTAACTCCTTTTCGGGGATTCCAGGACAGAACAATAGGGCCCCGAAATGGTGGGCAATTACAAGCAAGATATACTGCTGAACTCAGATTTTCGGTGACACAGAACCCTATGCCTATTTATGTCTATGGTTTTGCAGAAGCCGGTAATGTCTGGAGCGGATTTGATGATGTTGATCCATTTGATCTTAAAAGGGCAGCAGGGGTCGGTATGCAGCTATTTCTCAACCCAATTGGTATACTCGGCTTTAGCTATGGCTATGGTTTTGATCCAACTAATGCCGACCCAACCAGACCCTCGGGCTGGCAGTTCATTTTCAATCTAGGTCAACAGATGTAACAAACAGCACTATATAAAACGTATTTTACCATAACAGAATCAACAAAAAATAAAAAGGTATTTTCCACAAGATGAGAAATCTACTTATTATGGCAATCGTTGCCGCTATCACTTGCGTATCAGTTCAGGCTCAAACAAAAGTAGCCGTTGTCGATTTCGTAAAGATCGCCGAACAATTGCCCGAAGCAGTTGAATTTGACAAAAAAATAAAAGACTTACAAGTTAAATACAACGATACAATTGCTCAAAGACAGCAAGCGCTTACTATTAAGCAACAAGAGCTTCAGAAGCAGGCTGCAATGATGACTGATGAGATGAAACAACAGAAATCAGCAGAGCTTCAAAGCGAGTATTATGAAATACAAAGATATTCTCAAGAAAAACTTGGTGCCCAGGGAGAGCTAGTCCGACTGAATGCCGATTTTATGGTTCCTTTAAGAGAAAAAATTGTTGCTGCAATCAAAGATGTTGCTAAAAAAGAGAAAATAAACCTGGTACTGGAAAAAAATCAGATTCTGTATAACGAAGATAATCTGGAAATCACATTTACTGTGATCGACAAACTTAAAAGAGGTTCCGAATAATTGCGATTGTTCCGCTACATATCAACAATAACATTCTTTTTAGCATTTTTTCTGTTCACTCCGGAATTAACTGCCCAAAGAGTTGGCTTCATATCTTCGGATATGATCAGGCAATACTTTCCTGAAGCCAAGCAGGCTGATCAGAGGCTGGAATCAATTGTTAACGAGTGGAAAAGAGAGATTGCTATTTTTCAGCAAAGAATAGATGACTTGAAGTTCGAGATCAAAAAAAACAGATTGATCTGGAGCGAGTATGAAAGAGCTGAAAAAGAGAAAGAACTCAAAATAGTTGATAAAGAAAAGCGAGACTTTGCTGCTGAAAAATTTGAACCGGGGGGCGAATACGATAATTCAGTCAAGATGATTATGCGTCCTGTCGAAGAAAAGATATATGCTGCAGTGCAGAATATTGCTGCAGAAGAAGACTTCGATATAATACTGGATCAGAGTATACAGCCTATACCATATGTGAACTTTAGATATGACCTTACAATCAAGGTTCTCCGGTCACTCGGTGTAGATGTTCAGAAACTAGAAGCAGAACAAGCTCAGAAAATAGCAAATGATCCTCGTAATAAAGAAGCAGAGAAGAAGAGAACACGCCGTAGAGTATCCAGAGAGAGAAATATAGATCCTGCGGATAGTGATGACCCTGACTCTCCTTCTGAAGAAGAGAGGGAAAAGCAAGAAGAACTTGATAAACGTCGCCGTAGAAGATAATATCCTGGCTTAGATATGACAGCACAAGAAATAAATGATATCACCGGGGGCGAGCTTATAGGCTCGCCCTCTCTCGTTATAGATTCTCTTAATAGAATTGATAATGCCGGAGAGAAACAATTTAGCTTTGTAGTCTCTGAAAAATATGCGCACCATCTGCTAACTTCTAAGGCTGGACTAATACTTGTACCTGTCTCGTTCAAACAACAATTACTACCCGGTCGGTCATATATTCTACATGATGACCCGTATCAAGCCTTTCTCAAAGTAGTCATGTACCTTGAAGAAAGACGCTATAGCAATCCTAAAAAGCTTTCAGGTATTAGTCCAAAAGCCAATATTAAAGTTTCTGCTACTTTAGGTCAAAACGTCTACATTGGGGATGGTGCTTTTATAGATGATAATGTTGTTATTGGCGATAATGTTAAGATATATTCTAACGCAACGATTTCTAGTAACTCTAGAATTGATGAAGGAACAATCATCTATTCAGGAGTGAGAATTTACTACGAAACATTAATTGGCAAAAACTGCATCATTCATGCTAATGCTGTTATTGGTTCCGATGGATTCGGATATGTCAGACTTCCGAGTGGAGAATATATAAAAATACCACAAATAGGAAATGTTATCATCGGTAATAATTGTGAAATAGGGGCTTGTACAACTATTGATCGCTCGTTTGTTGGCTCAACTATTATCGAAGATGGCGTCATAATAGATAATCTTGTTCAGATAGCACACAATGTAGAAATTGGTGAAGGATCAGCATTTGCATCTCAGTCAGGAGTTGCCGGCAGTACTAAGATAGGTAAAAGGGTACGACTAGGTGGACAAGCCGGTACAGCAGGACATATCACTATCGCAGACGATGTTACTATACTGGCAAAAGGCGGTATAGCACAATCTATCCAGAAAAAAGGTGAGTATTTCGGAGCTCCGGCCAGGCCCAAAAGAGATGCCTTCAGAATAGAAGCTGCTACCCCTCATCTGCCGGAAATGTACAAAGAACTCAAGCGACTAAGAGATGAAATAGAACAGCTAAAAAATAAAAACAAAAAATAGGATGTATCCGGATCGGTACCAAACTGGTAGTACCAAATAATGCTTGATATCCGAACAACAAACCAATACTATCATATGCTACGGTTTGCTAATATTAGCTTCAAAAGACAACTTTGCTTCCTTGGTGATTTTTATCGGTTCAGGCATTCCTTCCAAATTCATCTCAAGATCAAACCTATATTCCGAATCTATACTCTTAATAAACCGTTCATTTCTATCATATAATACAGTCGCATTACCTTTTCCGGTAGCAGTTAATTCCAAACCTTCCAGTTCATCTCCAGCCCCCAAAGGAAGAAAAACAACTTTCAATAATATGAAATCTTCAGTTCCTTGTGCATAGATCGTGCGAATAACAAAAAATGGAACAGGAAGCATATGATTCTCTATCTCAATCGGGATTGTATCACTAAGTAACCATTTTCTGGTTTTCTTGCCCAGCAACTTTTCACTTGATTCTTCGCTATAATACTCTTGAAAAGTTCTGGGAGCAAAACCCTCTGAATAACTATCCAAATTTACAATATCATAACTATGCAAAGTAGCAAGCACATTACTCAGATAGAAGCTTCCTTCTCTTTGTTTTTCTATGTCCATATAGCCATCAAATGAAATGAATTCAAAACCACCTTCTTTTCCAAAGCGTCCCTTTGCCTGCTCTCCTATCAAATCTGTCTCATTATCCATCACTTGCAGGCCCATTATATCCTCTCTGGAGATATATACAGAATCGAGATTCATATAAAAAATCAAATCATTCTGATTATCATCTAATGTTTCAATCGAAAGAGAATAGTTGCTTCGGGTACTTACAACATTATCCGGAGCACCAGGATTATGCCCCCCCATGTTGGGTAATATACTTGTTGTTTTAGTATCTGATTGCCAAATTATGTCATACTTACTATTTGGTAAGAATAAGGGAGATATAGTTGTTGTTTCAGTTGCATTACATATTGTGGCAATAACAATAATAGACACTAGTGCGGAAAATCTCATTCGTTCAGCTTTATTAATTTAGAGATAAGTATTAGTACATAACACTAAAAAAGCTTTTTTGTATCAATAACCAAAGAAGTTCTAGTTTGCTTCACTTCGACATACTAACAGGTCATCCGTCTCTCTTTGCAGGTGCTTTTGATAGCTCAATAATGTCAAGAGCCAAAGAAGCTGGTATATATAGTTATGAGCTACACAACCTCCATGATTATTCCGCAGATAAATGGAAGCGGATCGATGATACTCCATATGGCGGTGGAGCAGGTATGGTGATGAGATGCGAACCAGTTTTTGATTGTTATGACAAGCTTGCTAAAGAGCGTGATTATGATGAAGTTGTATATATGGCAGCTGATGGGGAAATGTTCAATCAGACTATAGCTAATGAACTTTCTCTAAAGTCAAATATTATGATACTCTGCGGCCATTATAAAGGTATTGATGAACGTATCAGACAAACAATAGTAACACGTGAAATATCGATTGGTGAGTATGTCCTGACCGGAGGGGAACTACCAGCGATGGTGCTCATGGATGCAACCGTCAGGCTCCTGCCGGGGGCTATTGGTGATGCTGGGTCGGCTCTTACTGATAGTTATATGGATGGATTATTAGAACCACCTATATATACTAAGCCCAGACAATTCAGGGGAATGAATGTACCGGATGTTCTCCTTAGTGGGAACCATGCCGAAATTGAAAAATGGAAACAAGAAGAATCTATAATTAAGACACGCCAGCGCAGACCAGATCTATTAGACTAAAAACTACTTAATATGCTATCCGATATAATAAAGTCTCTTATCCGTTTCTATCAGCCAATTGTTATAAGCATTTTTGTGCTTTTCTTTATTGGGATGCTATATGCTCAGTCAAGTGATACAGTATTACCAGAGTCAGATGCTACTGGCGATACTGTACTGACCGACTCAGTATTCAAGGAAGTATCAGATCCACTTGTTTTTCAGAGTGTAGAATCGCCCTACATGACTGTTGTAACTCATCTTGCGAATCTACAGAAAGAGACATATCGCCCCAAGATCTCGGCTATGACAATACCTGGGGCCGATATGAAAAAGAAAATTGACATTGCTGTTAAGATCAAAAAAATACTAGATTATGAAGGCCTGTATATAGATGTAGATGAAATACCCAAAAATCCCAATTATAAAGACACTATTACCGGTAGACAAATCTATATACTAGCCAAAGAACACCCTGAAATATATCTGTCACTCCAGGCAGGCAAGTGGCTGTATTCCAAAGAGACCGTTAAAATGATTCCAATAATCTTTGCTGAATATGAGGATCTGGACGCCTTTTCATTACAAGACATCATAGGGGCTGATTGGACTGGTGAATATTTTGGATTACAGGCGTGGCAGTGGTTCTGGCTGCTTATATTGTTAATCCTGGTTAGTATACTCTATTTTATCTTTTATCTGGTACTTGGCTCTGTATTCATTAGGATTTTTAACTACTTCTCTCCTAAAAATGCAATTGCCGAATACATGGAGCCTGTATCAAAGCCATTGAGTATAGTAGCTGTAATCTTTATTTTCACCAAACTGTTGCCGCTTATTGGTATGCCGGTGGGTTATAATGCAACCATAATCTATGTTGCCGGAGTGCTATATCCCTTACTTCTTACCTTCATGGCATTCAAGTTGACGCATCTGGTAGGTGATATCTATGCAGCGATTGCATCGAAAACAGCTACAAAGATTGATGATAATCTGGTACCACTTATCCGTAGACTGCTAAAAGGTGTAGTAGTAATAGTTGGTATATTTTATATTATAGATGCCTTTGGTTTAGATTATACACCTCTATTAGCGGGTGTATCAGTTGGTGGTCTGGCAATTGCACTAGCAGCGCAAGACACAGTCAAAAATCTTCTTGGCTCTATCACTATTTATATCGATCAGCCTTTCGATATTGGTGATTGGATTATTTTCGAAAGCGCAGAAGGCACAGTTGAAGAAGTAGGTATCCGTTCCACACGCATTCGCACATTTTATAATTCATTAGTATCAGTACCGAATGGCAAAATTGCAGATGGTAAGATTGATAATATGGGTAAAAGAAACTATCGTCGGTACAAAACAACTATTGCAATTACCTATGATACACCACCCGATCTTATAGAAGCATATGTTGAAGGTCTCAGAAAATTACTTCTTGATATGGACTCGTCCCTGAAGACTAATTACGAAATTCATCTCAATGAATTTGGTGCAAATAGTCTGGATATTCTGGTTTACATTTTCTTCCAGGTAGATAACTGGACACAAGAACTCGAATCAAGGCAGGAGTTTATTCTTGAATCTATCCGACTGGCAGAAGAACTAGGTGTACGTTTTGCATTCCCAACCTCAACACTCTTCATAGAAGACTTCCCGGGCAAAGAATCCAAAACACCGGTTTATACTGAGACCAAAGACGAATTCATGAACAAAGTCAGTCAATATATGGATGGCAGAAAAGCCAGGCTTGCACAACCACGTTCTAATCAGATCAACAGAAATAAAATAGAAGGAGATGGAGGAGAATAGTTCCTACCCATATTCTGTTTCTACTATACCATAAATATAATCAATTATAAATTTTAAAAAATTTGAAAATGGAACATATATTCAAGATAATATTAGTTTTGTTTATTAGTTATGCAACTAATATCAGTACTAAAGCAAGCGAATGTGGTGAATTTTATTTTTTTAATTTCAGAGATACCATCATCGATGACTGGATCTTTGAAAATGGAGTTGGTTTTGTACCAAAACCAGGATTTGCTTTCGATATGTACTATGAAAAACTAGATGCTGATAACACAGGTTATATTAGTTTTGATATAATTGATAACAATACCGATACACTTACTCAGACTGAGTACTATCGGTTTAGTCGATGGTTCCCTTTCAAACCTAAAGATACAGTAACTTATAATATGGCATGGAATTTTTCACTCGAAAACATTCCTTCAGAAATAAATGGATACCTAATTACCAAAAATCCCGAATGTATCATTCCTATTTCAGGAACTATTTCAAATATTGTAGAAACAAAAAATACTAAGACAATATATCCCAATCCGGCTAATAACCTTATCAATCTTGATAATAGTCTGATCTACGATAAAATACTAATCTATGACCAGACAGGAAAAATTGTTATCGAACAACAAAATAATTATAGTATTGACATTACCCAACTTATATCAGGTAGCTATACCATTCTTGCATACGTTGATCAGAATGTACTAAGATATAACTTTATTAAAGAATAGAATTATAGGGTTTAAAAAGCTCCTGGTATCTAGATCTTTCCTCCATAAATCATCACTACAGGTTTCGCTATAGTTATCCCCAAACAACTGTCCTCCCCTTGGGGAGAGCCGATTTCATCTCAATGAAATCGCTGTAAGTTCCCAGTCTTCGAGGCGGAGGGGAACTCATCTCAATAAAATTGGCCCCTCCGGTGGGGGTGAGTTTTTGGGAAGGCCAGGAGATTCTTCGCCCTCTTCGAGAGCTCAGAATGACTGGGGAAGAAAGTCATCCTGAGTGAAACGAAGGATCTGGCTGAATCATAATAGATTCTTCGGCTAAAGCCTCAGAATGGTCAATTTCTTATTAAATGAAATTGCTACAAGTTTAAAAAAATGTCATCCTGAGCGGAGCGAAGGATCTAAAAAAGGTTAACCAAGATTCTTCGGCTAAAGCCTCAGAATGACTGCAAAAAAGCCCCACAGAAATTAATCGGTGAGGCTTTTCTAGCATTAATATTCACTATTTATTTCACTAATTATTAGCCTTAATAAATACAGTATATTCCTGGCTGTTTTTGTCCGAATAATAACGGAAACCTACTAACTCATTGTCACGGTCGGTGTCCTTTATTAGTTCCAGCTTGCCGTCGTCTGTGGCTGAGTCATAATATACTTCGTATAATAACTCCTGAGTGGTATACTGACTCTTGTAAGGATCAGGCTGATCAAAAGAGATAGCATAAGATGTCTGTAGTTTTGTTGTGAAGTTAGCCGTGGGAGGATAAGTCAGGCTGGTATTATTAGCATCATTTAATGAATCCACAAAACCAGTAAAACTATTATACTGAGATGTTGTTAGCGGAGTACCAAGCTCAAAATCCGAATCTCCATAGACAATACCAATAGCAGCAGTACTATCCGGATTACTTACTTCGAATAGGAAGTCTGTGAAACCACCGGTTGTCGATTGATATAGAAAATCGTATAATACACTATCGACTTCATGATCAATGGCGCCCTCAGTGAATTGTCGAAACTTCCCATAAAGCCTAGCACGAGTTTGACAATCCTTAGATAATACCGAGAAATCCTCATAGTAGACCGATGAGTTTACTTTTAGGAAATGTACGATCATTATCTCATTGATATCTAATGATCTATTACTAACTCTGATTACCTTCGGTCCAAAAGCATAAGTACTTATCGAGCAAATAAGCCATATAGATAAAGCAAAAATCCTAAACATTCTATGCTCCTTATTTGATTAATAGTTTTTGAGTAAAAACATGACCGTCTCTTTCAAGAACAGCAAAGTTAAAAGCAGATATAAATTCCTGCTTAGCTATCGGTTCGCCCGATGTAGAATACTTATGATATATAAGCTGTCCGGTTATATCATATATCGATAGGCTGAATGGCTCTCCATCGGAAATTTGGATAGTGATAGTCTCACCATCCATTAATATCTCTACATCAGGCAAGCCAATTACCGGATTATATTCACTTAGCTTGGGATATTCTCCATGCCATCTAAAATATCCGACTGTATCCCAGTCATTAATGATAGGGTTCCACTGACGTATCGAACCCTCTCCCCAGAAAGTAAAACCATCCCTGCTAAACCAATTTAGCTGTAAGACAAAACCACCTGGCAGATGGTGCCATGACGAATGCGAAACAATCCCGCCACCCCAGTTAATCTCAGAATATGTATCCTGACTGGGAACTGCTCGTGACTCAACAATAGCCAGGCATAAGACTATCGAAGCCAATAAAAACAACTTTTTCATAGACCCCTCCACATTTGATTGTGTCGGGAAATGATGATTGTGGACATAATGCCCTCCTTAAATAAATGATAAATAAAATATCTTCGGGCAGGCATGAAAAAGGGGTGTCCTTGATCCATTCCTAATTCTCGTGGTACTCCCCAGCACCATGTATGAGTAGAAACGGGAACACCCCCATATTGTATATGGAGGAGTTCCTATCTCTTGGGCTCATACATTGAAAATGGGGAGTTTTCGAGAATCCCAAAGAGTAGGTTAAAACCTTACAAGTCTTTATATATGTTTGTCTATTCTTCTATAGCATTTGGCTTTTGTTTATGATGGTACAATATAAGGAAAAGAGGCCGATTTTATCTCAATGAAATCGAGACAAGTTTAAACAAGCCTCCGCCAATTGTCATCCTGAACGAAGTGAAGGATCTTAGAAAGGTGTTCGAGATTCTTCGCCTTAAGGCTCAGAATGACAGGTGGAATAGTGCCCTCAAGTTGCTAGGGGTCATCCTGAGGCTTTAGCCGAAGGATCTCAGGAAGGTTAACCTAGATTCTTCAATCGCTACGCTCAATCAGAATGGTCGATTTCTTATTAGAAGAAATCGCGACAAGTTCAAACAAACCTCTGCCAACCGTCATCCTGTGGATTTTATCACAATGAAATTGCTACAAGTTTAGAACCAGGACGGAGGAGGTAATTAGTCACCAACAATCATTACAAGGTCGATAATACCATGAATCAAAATACAATTACCAGCTTATCTCACCGGAAGCTATTTTCTGCAAGACAATACTGTATATTTTATGTTCACAAGCCAATACCTTCCGGGCAAGGGTTTCTTCAGTTTCATCTTCATCAACATCAACCCTGCATCTACCCAGTATTTTACCTTTATCATATTCCTCAGTTACCGCATGCACTGTAGCACCACTTTCTGTTTCACCAGCTTCAATTACAGCCCTATGGACACGCATACCATACATACCAGCCCCACCAAATTTGGGCAAGAGAGAAGGATGAATATTAGTGATCTTACCACCAAGATGTTTGATCACTTCACCAGGCAACATCTTCATATACCCCGCAAGTACCAAAACATCAATTTGATATTTTTCGATCAGGTCAATTATTGCAAAAGCAACTCCATCCTCTTCAGGGTGTGTTCTTCCACTAATATGGTAAAAAGGTACGGCATACTTAAATGCTCTTTCTTTGACAGGGGCGGCCGAATTATTAGAAAGCACAAAACAAGGATTGGCATCAAGTCTTTTATCCTTGATACTTTGCAATATTGCCTCCACATTGGAGCCACTACCAGATGCTAGTAATCCTATATTGAGAGTATTATCCAATATCCCTGTTCTTTTCCTAATTAACCATGTAACTCATTCTAAAAAAGTATCCAGAAAATGTTATTTGATATAATCTCTACAGCAAATCGTATAGATAAATATACAGTGGATAAACTGATAATCAATGAAAAAATTTACATTTATTATTAACATCAAAGCTCATTTTTAGAAAACTGCCGTAAAGCAAATTTCAAGTTCTACTCCTCCTCCTCTACAGTTTCTCTACCGAATCTTGGAGGCATAGCAGTTAGAAGATTTAATATAAAATTTGTACTACTCTTAAGAGTTTCCAGGTCTTTATCATTATGAATAGTAAAATCCGCAAGACGCTCCTTTTCCTGCTGTGCAAGCTGACTAGCTCGAATTGCTTCAATCGCTTTAGTTTCTATGCCGCGAGATTCAATTACTCTTCCAGTAGCAATATCTTCACCCGAAGATACCTGTATTACATAATCACAGCCTTCAGCCATACCACTTTCGAATGCCAAAGCCGATTCAATAAAAACCATATCTTTATGAGAGATACTCGGATCTTCATAGTATGCTTCAATTGCTGCAATATTGGTTTTGAAAACAACAGGATGGATTATCGAATTCATCTTCTTCCTGTTTTCATCAGATCTATTACTTTCGAATATAATTTCTCTCAACCTGTTATTATCAGGAATCCCGTCAGCATCATAAACCGATTCTCCAAAATTGTTAATCAATTCTCTGCGTACATGGGTATTGTGCTTAATAATATCCTTGGCTACTCGGTCAGAATAGAGCACCAGGTAGCCTTGCTCCTCAATAAATGATGCTACAGTTGACTTACCGGAGCCAATATTACCAGTGATAGCGATTACTTTCGAATCATCTTGCCAGTTCTTCATCTTTTTAATTCATCCTCAGCCAAATGTTTGTCCCAATTGGTAGAGATACAGGAATATCTTTCCATATCCTTCCATGTGCCATTAATAAGTAATAATTCTCTAGCTGTACCTTCAAAGCCAAAACCAAGTCTTTCGGCTAATCTGATAGAAGCAGAGTTATTCTTCTGAATATTAAGCTCGATACGATGAAGTCCCAAGGAAGTAAAAGTATAATCAATAAGAGTTCTCGAGATCTCAGTCATGTAACCTTTACCCCTAAATTTCCTATCCAGTGAAAAGGCAGCATGAGCAGACATTGAATAGCCGAAGATAATATTATATAGAAAGAAGTCTCCAACTACAGTCTTACAGGATTTATCTTCCCGGGTAAATGCCAGAAAACGTATACCTCGATTAGCCTGCATCATTTTGAGCTCATTATCTACAATAGTCTCAATATCTTCATAGTCAGGCATGTCAGGGCCTGAATAGGGTAAAAATTGTTTGAAATCTTTATAGTTGGTCTTATGATATGCCCAATATTGCTCGGTGAACATACTATGTAAGGGATATATTGCCAGACGTTGAGTACAGATTTGAAATGGCTGATCTTGAGCAGAGAATTCAGTATCTGTTTTTATTTGATTGTTGTCTGTCATCTATGCAATATAACCACCGGCTGGTATCAAAAGTATGATTATTATTTTATCAGAAAATATTACAATGATCACTAAAGATGTTTGGATAATTAAAGGAAACTCCCTAATTTTGAATTCTTCCTGCCAAAGGTGGTGGGGATGAATCTTGGCCCGTTCGTCTAGCGGTTAGGACACCGCCCTTTCACGGCGGCAACACGAGTTCGATTCTCGTACGGGTCACCAAACAAGAAAAGCCTTACAAATCAATGATTTGTAAGGCTTTTCTTGTTGTTTCTTACTATTCCATTTTAATTCAGCCTAAATCTTCCGAATTTAGTAATTTATTCTTCGTCTACATTTAGCATAATCACTTCATATTCTATTATAAGTTTATATATTAGAGTGGTATATTTAAAAATTCAAGTGAATCGGCAAAAACTAATTAACTTTGGTGCTAATGTCCAGCAACTACATTTTATAAATAAAATGAACCCAATAACCGGATTTTTGATTTTGATACTCATAACATTTTCAGCTTGTAATAACAGTGCTGATAAATTGAGTGACCAACAAAATCAGCAAAATAAAATGAAACAACTAAGAATTGTTAGACAGTTTGACGTTGAACCTGAAAAGATTTATAGAGCGTTTACTAATCCTGCGGATATGTTAGTTTGGTGGACATCCGATACTAAGTTTGATATCGATCTTCGTGTTGGTGGACATTATACAATAGCAAGAGAAGAAGATGGAAACATTTTTCTTATGACAGGAGAATATTTAGAAGTTAAACAACCTAATATACTTAGGTTTACTTGTGCAATGCCTGATTTCTCGCCTGTTGTAGATACAATTAATGTTAAAATTCAAACGGATGGAAACGGTAGGTCTCAATTAATATTTATACAAGAAGGTGAAGGCATTAATGAAGAATTGCAACAACTCCCCGAAGGAACTATTTCAGAACGGGAAAAAGGCTGGAACTATGGATTTGACTTAATGGAAAAGTCTTGGAAAGAAAATAAAAGATAAAAGCTGACAAAATTATTGTTACATACCCTCTTAATACCATGAGTAATTTAAATAGAGGTTGTCAGCAAATTATTTCGTTTTAAAGATATGCAGGATTCGATAATTAGTTAATGCAATTTTGGCACTTCCCGATTAGCAGCAACGAAGCTGATTCTACTTCATAATTAGCCATTTTAGGAATGGTAATCTCAAGTATTAAACATTCTGTTTTGCCGCAGCTGTTGCATTGAAAATGTGGGTGAACATCATTGTGATTGTCCGAAGAACATCCAGTACATTTAGCATACCATTTTAAACCATCTTTACCCATGAAAGAATGCAGAATACCTTCATTCTCCAAACGTTCTAAAATTCTGTAAACAGTTGTTTTATTCATGTATAGGTCAAGCTGTTTTACCAATTCTACAACAGAGAAAGCATCTTTTTTTCGGTTAAACACTTCAAGTAAAGTATTTACTGATTTTGTTTTTCTAGAGATTCCCATAGCACAAATATAATGCAACAGAGTTGCAGTTAAGAATAAATTGATATATTGCAACTATGTTGCAATAACAAATATAAAAAATGATCCAGTCAAAAACAGACACTTTAGGAATTCTTGCAGGTATACTTTGCATGATGCATTGCCTGGCGACACCATTTTTGTTCGTTGCAAAATCATGTGTATCATCGTGTTGCGAAAGTGCGCCTAGATGGTGGGGTTTGATTGACATCGGATTCCTAGCAGTTTCTTTATATGCTGTTTATAGATCAAGTCAATCTAGTTCGAGAATTATGGTTAAATATGGAATGTGGTTCAGTTGGCTTACATTATCTTTCATTATAACTAATGAGTATGTGAGCTTTCTATCATTGTCTGAACTTGCAATTTACCTTCCAGCAATTTCTCTTGTAGCTCTTCATTTCTATAATATTAGAACTTGCAGCAGATTAGGGTGTTGCACTGATTAAAGTAACATCAACATAATTTAAATTTATAAAATGACTAATGAATAAACTACCTGTAACTGTTCTAAGTGGATTTTTGGGTGCCGGAAAAACTACTTTGTTGAATCACGTCCTTCATAATAAGGAAGGCTTAAATGTAGCAGTAATTGTTAATGATATGAGTGAAGTTAATATTGACGCTGAACTTGTAAAAAATGAAAACATCTTGTCTCGTACCGAGGAGAAATTAGTTGAGATAAGTAACGGCTGTATCTGCTGTACTCTCCGTGAAGATTTGATGGTTGAGGTAGAAAGACTTGCTAAAGAGAATCGCTTTGATTACCTCTTAATAGAGAGTACTGGAATCAGCGAGCCAATTCCGGTGGCTCAAACTTTCTCTTTTATTGATGAAGAAAACGGAATTGATCTATCTCGTTTTAGCTATGTGGATACAATGGTTACAGTGGTTGATGCATTTAATTTTTTCAAAGACTTTGGTAGTCCTGAAAGATTAATGGACCGAAATCTAACTGATATGGAAGGTGATTACAGAACAATTGTCAACCTGCTTACTGACCAAATTGAATTTGCTAATGTGATCATTTTAAATAAAACTGATTTGGTAGGCAAAAGTGATTTAGGTTTTCTAAAAGCATCGATACAGAAATTAAATCCATCGGCAAACATTATTGAGTCTTCATTCAGTAAAGTTGATCCAAAAGAAATATTAAATACCAAACTGTTTGATTATGAAGAAGCGGAGCGGAGTGCTGGCTGGCTGGAAGAGCTAAATAAAGAAGAGCACACCCCTGAGACAGAAGAATATGGAATAAGTTCATTTGTCTTCAGAAGCAAAAAACCATTTGATGCAAAACGGTTTTGGAATTATATTCAGAGTGAATTTCCGGGTTCTGTCATTAGAAGTAAAGGGATGTTTTGGCTTTCTTCTCGTCCTCAACAAGCTATAGTTTGGAGTCAGGCAGGTGGTTCGCTAAGAGCTGATAGCGCGGGGGTTTGGTGGAGCAGTATGCAATATGAAAGACGTCTTCAGTACCAATCTTATATCGATAATCGAGATGAAATAGAAACAAATTGGGACAAAGAATTTGGTGATCGTAAGAATGAAATTGTGTTTATCGGTCAGAATATGAATAAGAGAAAAATAAAACGGGAACTTGAAAAATGTCTTTCTAGCGATCATGAACTTGCATCGAGGAAATGGGAAAATGGTTATACAGATGACTGGCCTGTACAGAGAGTTTATCCGTCTAATTAGATCTTTTTATTCTACTTATAATATTTGTCAGACCCTCTATTTGGCGGTACACAGTGCCTAATCATCTTCCTTTAAGGGTTACAAGAAAAGCAAGGCCATATAAATCAAGCATTTATATGGCCTTTGACGTTGTCATTTCTTTTAGGATTAATTAAACTTGAGTATTAAATTCTTATTTACAAGATAATAAAGTACTCATATCAGATTAAGCATTACCAAAGAAATCTTCAATGCAAAGCAAAAAATACAATCAAGAATCCAATTCTATACTTGTTTTAATAACATTAAGCATTATTACTTTTTTCAACTTAGAATTAAATGCTCAGGATTTGACGAATTCAATAAATACAGTGGCTCTGCAAAACGGATCATATATGTATCAAACACCGGCGTCTTATGTAACTTCAGATTTGATGGTTGGGAAAATTAAAAATTATACCCCTGAAGCTTTGCTTGATTTGAGCTCAAAAGTTTGGTGCTCCCCTGAGAATGAACCCTATCCTCATACATTTATCATTGAGCTTACAGAAACATTTGTTATTGATAAGCTAGTATTTGATAATGTATGTGAAGATTATAGTGGCATTTCAGCCAAAGATGTTACTATTGAATTTTTAACCAAGAAGCCAGTAGAAAACAGTTTTAACACTTTAGGTACCTATCAGTTAAAATCTCAAGCACTAAATGAATTTGATATCATGCCACAGGAGGCAAAGTATATAAAGATTAGTATCCTGTCTAATCATGGTAATCAACAATTTACTGAGTTAGCTGAATTTAAAGCGTATGGAAAATATTTAAACAATGATATTGATTTAATTCAAATTGGCGGTAAGTGGGAAACTAACTGGGGAAGTGTGAGTTTTGAACAAATGGGAACTTTAATTAACGGTGAATATGTATATAATGATGGACATATAAAATATGGTGGAATCAATCGGAATAGCATTTCATTTAGATGGATCGAGAGAGAATTGAATCGTGAAGGATCCGCTTTGTTATTTATGAATGAAGAAGGAACTCGGTTAACTGGTATTTGGTGTAATGGAGATGATTGGAATGATTATGGATTCTGGATCATGGAGCGAAGAAATGGTATCCCATATAAATTGTCAAACAAAGAGCGGATGATAGAAAAAAGTACGGAACAGAGATTAAACCTCACGGAAGAAAGTAAAAGTATGATTCAAGAGATTCAAGCGACGATTGAAGAGGAAGAAAAAATTATTTTGCATGGTATCTATTTTCCAATAAACTCTGCGGAAATAAGCTCTGATTCATATATAGTATTAAATAATCTGGCATCTATCTTAAAAAGTAATAAGGAAATCAGCATACTGATAGAAGGACATACAGATAATGTAGGAAGTGATGAGCACAATCTAAAGTTATCTCTTCAAAGGGCAATTGCTGTTAAAAATTACCTAACCAAATTACATGAAATAGATGAGAGTCGTTTAGCAGTTAATGGAAAGGGAGAGTCAAGCCCTATTTCTGATAATAAAACTGAATCCGGAAAGATAATAAACAGAAGAGTAGAAATTCATAGAATTAGATAATTCAATGAAATATGGAGCTAACTTGATTTAGCTCTAAACGGTTTATGAAATTACCTTTATTTGTTTATAGATTGATTCTTTCAATGATTTCCAGGAGGATTATCCTCATGAAATTGGGAATGCTTTATCAGAATGGTATAGCCGGCTCTAGTGAAGTTGATTTCTACTTAAAAGATTAGCCATTGCTTGAGATCTTCTCTTAATTACAATAGGGATCTATTATCTAGCTTACAAAACGCTATAAACTTATATCTCTGATGTACGCAGGTCCGTATGAATCATAGATTTACATGGACCTGTATTTTTCGTAGATCTGTTTTATTCTTTTTTGAGTTGATAACCTAAATTTTTATGACTTTTACTATCTTATTTTCTCCAGTGATTGTAATCAGATGTAAGAAATAAACTCCTGCTGGTTGTTGAAGTGGAACTATGATCTCTGATATTCCAATCAGATTACCAGTATTTATAATCTGTCCTTTCCAGTCATATAGTTGATAGGTTGTAAATCCAATTGATGAATTTATGCTGATGAAATCTTTAGCTGGGTTGGGATAGACTATGATTTCTGATTCAATAGATTCTTCAATATCAGCAGCGGTTTCATCGAATATCCATCTATATATATTACCATTGGCCGAGCCAATCCATAGTGTGCCGTCTTTATCTACTGTATGCCCAATATGACCTAACTCATTAGGTTCTGAAAAATCCTTGGAATTAACTAGTTCCCAATTTTCACCGCCATCAAATGATAGAATAAGATATGTTTCAAATCTTTTTTCTATATCTGACGAACCATATACGAGAGCATAATGGGTAGTATCATTTAATCTCCCATAACCATTGATACTGCTGATTGTGAAGTCTATCCGACTGAGAATCTCTTCCGAAAAATTTATTTCTTGCCAAGTTTGGCCAATATCGTTCGAATAATAATAATCATTACTTTGAAATCGCATTATAGCATTGCCCTTATCGTCCATCAACAGACTCCGGATAAAAGCATCATTAAAAAAGACTTGTTCCCAAGTTTTATCCACACGCTTAAAAAGAAATGACTCAACCCGAGCAAATACAATATCTTCAAGGTAGAACAAGTCGAAAACAGATGCCGGTAATGGTGTTCCATCAATAATAAGTTCCATATCCTGTTGATCTTCAACATCTGAGTAATACAGCAACTGGTTATTACTAAAGACCAATGCAGCTAGCCTATTGTTGACAAACTGAATATCTAATACTCTATTTTCCAATTCAGGAAAGATATTGTTCCAAGTATCACCGCCATCTTTACTATAATGAATTTCTCCATATATATCTTTAAGTGCTACTTGATTTTCACCAAGGTTGGTAACTTTCTCGAAAGCAGCATTTTCGTGCTGGGTATTATGCGGTGGTTGGATTTCAGACCAACCAGATTTGTCCTTTTTGATCAGTATATTGCCGTAGAGAGCAGCATAAATATAATTGCTATCGGAAGAGATATCGTATACGTCAGGATAACCTTTTTGTATGGTACTCCACGTTTCACCTTTGTCATTGGTATATAGTAAATTGCCTGTCGCACCTGCAATAATGCCATGCGAATTAATAAATTCCATTGCTATGTTCGAGATTTTGCCGAAGAAAGGTCGATTTCCCTGATCAAGTGAAATCTCAAGCCAAGATTCTCCACCATTATAAGTTTTATAGATATGATTTGGATTGCCAAATATTTCAGTTGAACCTAGAATGAGCCCTTCATCTGGGTTAAACCAGTGCATATCCCTAATAACAGTCGATATTGAACTGGAATTTGGTAGTTTAACTTCTTCCCATTTTTTCCCTCCGTCGATGCTTTTGAAAAGCTTATCGTTTGGTGCAATGTAATTGCGATTAATAAGTGATAAATACCAAGTGCTTTCTTCGACTACTTGTAATTCCATGTAGTGATGATCACTTTCAGGAAAAGAGGTTTCGGTCCAAGTCTTTCCAGCGTCAGTTGTGAAATAGTACATTGGCCTGTAAATACCAATATTGAGTAGAATATCGTCAACTTCATAGCCTTTTGCGAAACCGACAGATTCAGTAACAAAATAGACATCGTTTAACCTTCGGTAAGGAGCAGTAGATATACTCCATTGTAACTCTTCCCAGTTTTTGCCACCGTCAAAAGTTCTAAATATTTTATCAGCTGTTCCTACAGCATAACCTACATTTTCAGAAGGGAAATGAATACTTGTAAAGTAACTGCTATTAGTGTATTGAGTGTTAGGAGTTAGTGATAGGATTTGCTGCCAACTTTTACCTGCATCCATAGTCTTTAAGATATCATTTTTATGTACCATCCACCATGTTTGCTCATCCAGCATAAATATATCCATATGGCTATTGGGTGCTGTGTATCCAGATGCATTTTCTTTATATGATATATCGGATGGCAGGCCCACCATATTGTGTAAAGACTGGTTACTAGTATCTAAAGATTGTATAGTATTTCCAAAAAGAAAAAACTTATCTGTATGTTTTGGGGTTTTGATAAAAAAATGTCCATTCCTGGCTTCATTGGGGAAGGATAGTTCTAATTGGTTTTGGGAGAAGATAGCATAAGGTGAGAAAATGAAAGCATTTATTGCAAAAATGAACACTATTAATGCACTTTTTCTAGTGTTTACACTAAATTTTAATTGATGCTTATATAACTGCTCCGTTAATTCCAAAATAGTTGTACCGCTATTATCTGATAAAGAAATAGGATTATTTATGTCTGTAATATCCTTTCCGGTTGAAAGAATATTTCGTTTGTTCACAAGTGATTTCATTAAAACTGATTTTAATTTGGGGTTCTTATTTATACTTTTTACATTCATATATGAATTAGAATTGCAAATCTAGTCCATATGGACTAGATTTGCAAGATGAAAACAAAAGAGAAAATTAAAGAGACAGGTAGAGAATTATTCAACAAGAAGGGTTTAAAGAATGTAACTCTACGAGATATTGCAAAAGAGCTGGGGAAAAGTTATGGAAATATTACTTATCATTTTAGGACTAAAGAGATACTTCTGCTAGAAATCTACCAGGATATGAATGAAGAATTAATGCAGCTTCGGAAGCCAATTGAAGAGGATGAAGAACTTCTGGAATATATTCTGAATTTACCTGGTTATAGCTTTGAACTGACATTGAAGTATTTATTTTTTACAATGGATTTCAATGAAATAAAACGTACTTTCCCATCAGTGTTTTCGAAAATGAAGTTATTAAATAACTATAGGAAAGGTAGTTGGTTTGAATTGCTTTTGCAGCTATATAATGGTAAGTATCTTAGAGAGGATTTAGAGGAATCTGATTTGAATTATCTAATGTTCTTAAGTGGAAGTGTCAGATCAGCATATTTTCAATATTTTGAATCATCTGAAATAAACAAGAAAGATTATATAGATTATGTAAATCTTTTGCTTAAACCGTACCTTAGTCCAAAGGGGCTAAAAGTATATATGAGATTCAGTGCAAATTAGAATACAATAAATAATTTAATAAATAGAATAGATAATGTATTTAAAAACCTGTAATATTATATTACTCATATTTGTATTATCACTAATTTCCTGTGATGATCACTCAAATAGTACAGATATGGATTTAAGTGACTGGAAAGAGGATATTGAGTATTTATCCAGTAATCTCAAAAACAAGCATATCAATCTATTCCATAGACTTAGCCAAGAAGAATTTGATAGCAAAATCCAGTCTTTAATCGAGGATAGTTCTTATCTACTAGATTATGAAATTGCTGTCAGGTTACTACAAATATTTAATGAAGTTGGCGATTCGCATACTGCTATTAACGCAAGTCCGTTTGTTCAGTTGTTCCCGTTTAATGTAGAATTGCTTGAAAAAGAAGTTATTCTAAGTGGTATTAATAGTGAGAATTCGTCTTACCTTGGTCATAGAATTGAAAGAATCAATGCATTTCCGATTGGGGATGTTATTGATAGTTTAAAAAGAGTAATTGCTTATGAGAATGAACATTATCTCAAAGTACGGTTATCGCAATTTTTAGCTGTCAATGAATTTCTCACTTATTTTAGCTTCAAAAGTCTCGAGGATGATTTAACAATAGAATTTTCGAGTGGTGAGAAAATAATACTAAACTTAGATCAAAAAATTAGTGCTACTTTAGCAGATCTTGATAATGCTCCACTATATCTAAAAAAATTGAACGACTACTACTGGTTCGAAGAATTCTCTGATCATGGTATGCTGTACATACAGTACAGCAGGGCTAAAGAGATGGGGCCTTATAGTTTTTCAAGATTTACTGATGATGTTATCACTAGGATTGAAGCTAATCAGAGTATTAATAAAGTACTTATTGATTTAAGACTCAATCCTGGCGGAAATTCTTCGATAGCAAGACCGCTTATAAATGCATTAAATGATTTGATTAAATCGGATAAGATTGATTCTGATGAAGTATTCATTGCTATTGGAAAAAGAACATATTCGTCAGCGGTTTTGAATGCGATAGAATTTAAAGAAACTTTGAAGGCTAAGTGGATCGGGGAGCCAAGTGGGGGCAAACCAAATCATTTTGGTGAAGTCAGAACATTTACTCTACCTAACTCGGGCATTCTTGTCTATCATTCTACTAAGTATTTCAATCATTGGCATGACGACTTGGTGAGTTCGCTAGCACCTGATATTATAATTCATGCTAACCAGAGTCATATTCTTAATGGTGAAGATCCGGTCTTTAATTATGTAGCATCAAGGTAATATGTTTATCCAATTTACTTGTCATTAATCTGTATTGATATTAATCAGTGGCATATTTAGGATAAGACTTATCTTTTGAAGAGTAGTTTATATTAATCTATTCATAAAAATTGACTTTTTGATATATTATCAAAGACCATGAAGATATAGTCTGATGTGAGTCACTTTGTACAGGAGAAGTTATATATATTTGTCTCCCTAAAGTTATTATTTTTGAAGTGTGAGACATTTTAAGAATATACCTGAGTATTGCAGAGGTATTCAAATCCCTGCTCCCAAGTATCAGAACTTTGATATCAGAAGTTTTGAGGATAATATGCAATCTGTAGTAGAGAATATGCCCGCTTTTCGGCATGAGTTCTATGCTATTGCAATTAAGGCGGATGGTGATGGCAAAGCAGTAACAGGTCAGTTTGCTGATTTTCCCAAAGGGGCAACAATTTTCTTCAATACTCCCTTCCAGGTAATATCTTGGGATATTACTCCCAATTGGAAAGGGTATTATTTGATGTTCAGTCAAGAATTTATTGCTCAATCAAATGTTCTTTCTAGAATACTTCAGCATTTTCCTTTTCTCAAGATGGATAATTCAATTCCTTTTGAAATCCCTGAAAACCAGCTAGATAACATTCTTACCATCTATGAAAATATTTGGAAGGAATACCATGGTAATAACACTGATAAGTTCCAAGTTATTGAGGCTCATCTTTATTTATTACTAAATCTGATAAAACGATTATTTGAAAGTCAGGTTGATAAAAAGATCGCAAATGAAGCTTTGAAAACAGCTGACTTAAGGCTATTATCTCGCTACCAAACGTTAATCCAAACTAGTTTTTATCCGGATGCTGAGCTAAATACATTCGCTAACCCCCATTCAACTAGCTATTATTCTCAAAAGCTGAGTGTGCATCCTAATCATTTGAACTCAGTTGTTAAGAGTATAACAGGATTAACAGCATCGAATCACATTCAAAATCATATTATTGCTTTAGCTAAGTCCTATTTAATCCAAACTGATTGGAGTATAAAAGAAATAGCTTATATCATCCATTTTGAAACTCCCAGTAGTTTTAGCTCATTCTTTAAAAAATATACTGGAAAGACACCTTTAGAGTATCGTTCTCAGAATACACTTTGATTTTCAAACAATATGCTTTGATTTCCAAACTTCATTGATATCTCAAGGTTATAGTTTTGAACTATAAAGAAAGGAGGAAACAATGAAATCAGCAATTACTCTCTTAATAGCATTATTCTCATTTAATCTTGGGGCCAAAGAAATGGAAGATCCAATAGATCTTGTTACAAACTTGTTTATTTCAACTGACCAAGGAAATTGGGATGAACTTAAAGAGATTTTTGATTCGCAAGTAAATCTAGATTATTCTTCGATGACGGGTAATCCAGCTGCAATATTAACTGCCGATGAAATTATTGCAAGCTGGAGAAGTATTCTTCCTGGATTTGAGTCGACACATCACCAAATGGGCAATATGCTATCAAAAATCGAGGGAGAAGAAGCTAGAGTGTTCTGTTACGGAACAGCTAGCCATTATCTTAATGATGAACTTGGAAACCTATGGGTAGTGGTAGGTAGCTATGATTTTGATCTTTCCAAAGATGAGAATAATAAATGGAAGGTCAAATCAATGAAATTTAATTTTAAGTATCAAGATGGTAATCTGTCTTTACCGACAAAAGCAATAAATATATTAAAGGATAATGATCAAAAATGAAAAAGACTATAGTAATCCTGAGCTGTTTGATCATTTTGTCAGCATTCAAACAAAATGATAAGAAAAATAATAATCTACGGGGAATAGATATGAAGAGAGTCAGCTTTATCAGTGAAGGAGCAAAGTTAGCAGGGCACCTTTACTATCCAACGAATTTTGATTCGAATAAAAAGTATCCTGCTATTATTGTTTCCGGTAGTTGGACAACAGTGAAGGAGCAAATGGCAGGGCTCTATGCCAGGAAATTAGCCGAGAACGGATTTATTACTCTTGCATTTGATTTTAGAAATTTTGGAGAAAGTGAAGGAGAACCACGTTTCTATGAAAGCCCTGATTTGAAAAAGGTTGATATAAAAAATACAATCACATACCTAGAGAGTCTCCCTGAAGTAGAGAATACTAGCATTGGTGCTTTTGGAGTTTGCGCTGGTGCTATGTACACCTTGATGGCTGCTTCTGAAGATAATAGGATTAGATCAGTAGTCACAGCTGCTTCATGGCTACATGATGCTGAAGCTGTTAAACTATTTTATGGCGGTCAGGAAGGCGTTGAATCTAAGATAAATGATGCCCGGCAAGCTAAGAGAGATTATGCTGAGAATGGCAATACTCGATATATTCCAACAATATCAGTCGAGGATAAGTCCGCGGCAATGTACGGGCCATATGATTATTACTTGAATCCAGAAAGAGGAGCAATTAGTGAGTGGAGTAATGACAAGTTTGCTGTGATGTCTTGGGAAGATTGGTTAACAACTGATCCGATGCCAACAGCAAAAAAAATAGAAGTTCCGACTCTGATGATTCATTCTGATGGGGCGGTACTGCCTCAATACACAAAGAAATACTTTGAGAATATTGCCTCAACCGATAAAAAACTGCATTGGATGGAAACAGAACTTGATTCACCTTACCATCAGTTTAACTATTATGACCAGGACGATGAAGTAAATGAATCAATTAAAGAAGCTACAAAGTGGTTTAATAGAACGATTAAATAATACAATGAAGATAATATACTGATTTATGTGAGTGCCATGTAAAAAGTTGATGTCAATTATGTTAATAAATCCCTGGAGTTTGTTGCCTGCAGGGATTTGTTTTTTATCTTAAACAAATTTATTAGAGACCTTCATTATGAAGCAGGTTATATAGTTTTTTTGTACTGTATATCTGTTTTCCTAGTAGAATGATATTGAGATGGAAGAGAAAGAGAAATCAAGACTTTCAAGTATAACGGCAATAATAACTCAGCTTCAGTCTAAAAAGATTATAACGGCAAGTTATCTTACTGAAAAGCATAAAGTAAGTGTAAGGACTATTTACAGAGATATCCTTACTATCGAAAGGTCAGGGATACCTGTAGTTACCGAAGAAGGCAAGGGGTATTTTCTAATGAAAGGTTACCAACTTCCGCCGGTTTTATTTACCGAAGATGAGGCTAATGCCTTGATTACTGCCGAACAACTGGTTCTAAAAAACAAGAATCAGTCTTTTGTTCCAACCGGATTCTTCGATCCATTTCCGTTCAGATTCCTAATAAAATCTTTACCTCAGAATGACGTGCTTTTGCTTAGAGGAATTGATGCTTCGGTATGGGTACACCCTGCCGGATTGCTCTTTCCGATGTTTGGATTGGTGGAGCGGGTTATTCGGCTTTAACATCAAAGTCGGAATCCAAAGTATAATAGTCTCCAATTGAATTGATTTTGATATTAAACAATCGTTCTGTTCCATCATAGCTATGAGATGCAGAAATTGCAATATAAACACCATCATCTTTTCGTTCTACTTGATCCAAGTTCATTGACCACAATCTACCTGCTTCTTTTAACTCTTCCTGTTCTACTATTTTACCGCCATTTTCATCATATTCAATCCATTGAAAATAAAATTCAGATCCAACATGTTCCCATCCACCTTTATAATGAAGAATCCTTAAACCATATTCTTTGCCATCAATAAAAAGTCTTGTAGTTTCAACGTCATAAAGGTAAGTGTCAATCTTCAATGATATACTGTCAAGAGAATTGTTACTTTGAGCAAATAGAACCGGAGTATTTGCAACTGCAAATAGCATTATAAATTTTATGTTCTTTAGTATTTGTTCCATGTTTTGAGTCCTTTTTGCTACTTTAAGACTACGAATTCATTCCCAAGGAGTTCGAGCTTATGCTTGGAGGGTGGTGCTTGGATAGGAGTGATGACTGGTAGATTTTGTATAGTTGCGAGCCTGCCGGATTGCTCTTTTTCCTGTTTGAATTGGGTGGTGTGTGTTATTGGAATTATTTCATAGTGCTATTTTTTATGATTTCATAAACTTACTCACACACTAATAAAAGAAAAAGTCAAGCTAGTAATATATTTGTATCGATATCAAGTTAAAAAAAAGGAAATAAAGAAAGTGAAACTCATTCTAATACTAATTCCATTGATGATATTAAATCTATATGGTGACATGGATTTAAATTTTCCAAAGCAATTTGCTGAAATGACAATAGAGGATTTAAGAGAATCATTAGATATTGAGTTTGAAGAGTGTATGAAGGAAGATCATAATCAAGGGCAGGAAATATTATGCTACGTCGAAAATGAAGCAAAATGGAAAGAAATGATGGAAATCATAGAAACATTTATTATCCTTCAAATGGATTTGTTGCATAAGCAAAAAGCAAAGGAAGAGTATCTAAAGAACAAAGAAGTTTATCAAAAGATGTTTGAATCAAGTGGTATTGTTTTGGGAATGAGCTTGGAAGAGTCCACAGATACTGAAAGGATAATATTTTCCTATAAATTTTCTAAACAAGTGATAGTGGATAGAGCAAAATACTTGCTTTTACTTAATAAGACCCTAAACCAACAAATGGAAAAACTGGATGAAGAAGAAATAAATAGCACCCTGGATAGCCTGATGGATAATTATAACAAAAATGGAGAATAAAATGTTTAAAAAAAAATGTCGTTGTGGTGTTTATATTGCTGTTCATATTAAGTATTGCATTAAACGTTCTGCTGGTTGCAACAGATGTGTTCAAGTTATCTGTTTATGATATTCGTGTGTCTCACCAATATAAAGACTTACTTATTTACGAAGAGCTGTTTTTAAATGAAAGGATAACCCGAGAGAAATTTGAAAAGGCGATTGAAGTAAATAATATGACCATGGAAATATTTTTCAATGGAGATACCATAAATTTATTTAGCAGAAAATTGATATTTAAGAATGATATTTTAGTAGAAATAGATAGAGATCTATTTATTGATATCTAGTAACTATTATTTCGAGTTAGGTGAGTGAAACTAACAAGAATGTGGAGTGAAATAATGAAGCGAGAGATTAGAGCTTATGGTGATCGACTTATGAGTTCATTTATTAATTATGATTGTACTTCCCTGTAAAACTACTCAAGTAAGTTAATAATTGCTAATTGAGGGCTCAGAGGTAAGAAGCATTTGGGTTGATTCGATTCGAGTCTGTAAATCCTATCCGAAACGTTTGCTCCTCATAATATGACTATAGAGATTATGGCTGTATTGTTCTTAATGCTTCTTTCAGCTAATTAACAAATCTCATAAATCTTGTTCTCGAAATCAACTACAGTCGGGCCACCAGTACACCCACCAACATCATTTAATTCTAATTCCTGTTCATCACTAATAATGATCCAATTACCGGATTGTTTATGAAATCTTAGTAGCCCTTCTTCAAATAAATCACCAACTTCCAAACCGGTTAATTCACCTTTGTAGAGATATACTTTTATACTATCTACATTGATAATAACTTTTACATCCTGACTATGATAAGCATTGTCCCACTCCGCAAATCTTACTTGGTAGATATATTCGCCATCTTCCGGTATTCCTTTGGTCTTTTCATTTCCAAATACATTAGTACTAACTAAGAATAATACTATTAAAATATATTTCGGTATCATTATCAAATTTATCGTTCCAATTTAATCCAAGAGAATATTAATCTATATAGATCCCGACTTAATATTTCTTGTTTGAGCAATTTGTTATTAATTATTTGTAACTATACTTAGTACTTATACTAATAGCAACTATCTGATACATTTAGTGTAGCTATTCTTGCAACCTTTTTCGATATTATTCTTATATATCATATGTTCAATTACAGCAATATATGAAATTATCATACAGTTAATATCGATTCTAAGAGTAGTTCCATCATTCCGGATTATTCAAAAAAGGAAAAAGGCTTTCTGCTAGTCAATATTAATAGATATAATGTTCTTAAATTGCAGGAATCATATCAATAATGAGTAATGGATAAGAATTATTGGATTAGGAAAATGAAAACTCCATGATTTAATATTTCTATGGCTGAAAACCTTCACTGAATAATGAAAAGCAAACTTCTGTACTTAATCCTGACTTTAGCAATTAATTGTTATGCGTATGCTTATGAATATCCAATACCTTACCGCATAGGTAATAAATTTACTTACTCCGATGTTGAGGGAAATGTATTATTTGATAAACGATTTGATTGGGCCTCTCTTTTCCATGATGGGTTAGCAACAATAAAAATTGGTGAAAAGTATGGAGTAATAGATGTTAATGGTAATTGGATTTTAAATGCCGACTTCCGAAAAATTGGAATTGGTAATGAAAAAAATGACTTCATCATTGCTGCGGTAGGTGATACTTTGAAATATAAAATATTTAGTAGATCAGGTGAATTGATTTATCCGGATGAAGTCGATTATATTTCTGCTAAATTTAATACCTATTCTAATCCCGGTATAAATAGCAAGGGCATAGGGGAGGCTTATACTCAGAAAGCAATTATCCTTTGGGATAATGATAGAAGAGCTGTTATTAACTTAAATGGTGAATTTATTTTCCCTTTTGATGTTCATTCTTTTGTTGTTCATCAAGATTTTATTTTGAAGAGTGAAGAAGGAAAGAATGATTCTTGTGCAAGATCACTTCATACTATAACAGGTAAAAAAATCACTGACTGCATTGGAGCTTACCCACAATTTATTAATGATATGGGTATTGCTGTAATCCGAAAACATGATTCCTTATTCGTATTTGATAAAGTAGGAAGCTTACTTATTAAGCTTAGTCAGAAAAGCTATAAACATTATAATCCTTATAAGAGAGATTTAATAAGAGATCATATATATTTCTGCAAGCCGAATCAATATCATAAACCAATATTGCTCATAAAAAACACTGGTGAAGTTCTAGTTAATAACCTTGATTCTTTAATCTATCAGAGAATGAATGATAGTCTTATCTATATTGGAGATATTTATGAAAGAGGAATAATCAAAACTGATGGGACATGGTTTATTGAGCCATCTTCATCTCTTATTGCGAATAATTATAGAAATTTCTACTATATCTCCAATAATGGAAATGGGGTTTTTTATAATTTGTCAATGGATACAATTGCCAACATAAAAGCAGGATCGCTTGATGGTTATAGTTTTGAGAAAGATCATATTCGCCCAAAGCTAATAAAATGTATAGCCCCGGATGGGAAATATATTATTTTCAGCCTGGAAAGAAAAATGAAATGCTTTTCTGATATAGAAGACTTACCAACCTATTTTTGGAAGAAATTTGGAGTATTTGAGTTTAAAAAAAATGGTCTTTGGGGTTTGAAAGACACTCTTAATAATATTATTATATCTGCAAAATACGATAGCTTAATGTATTATGAATATGATATAAGTTATCCAAGAAAAATAGCTTATGTAATGGGAAACTCAAAATGGGGAGCTATTGATCTTATTAAAAACAAAGAAACGGACATAGAATATGATGAAATAAAAGCACTAGGAGAGTATTATTATTTGGCACAAAAAAACTCGAATAGAAAAATAATAGATGCTGATGGAAATGATTTAGTAGTCATACCCGATTCTATTGAAAGTGTGATACCATTTGGCAAGCTTATTCAATTATCATGGAAAAGAGGAGGTAAAAATTATTTCAAATTTATTGATACAGATGGAAATGAGATTGAGATATTTAAGGGCAACGCTTCAATTAGATATTTTAACGACTTATACTATTCAATAAAGGATGAGATCGTATATGATTCGGATTTCAAGAAAATTTATTATTCAGACTATATGGATTTTGCAAAGGTGAATGATACCTTGGTTGAAATTAGCTCCGGAATATATAATTTTATAAAAAAAGAATGGGTCTATCATCCTGATAAATTCATAGAAGTTGAGCATTACCAAAATGAATTGTTCATTGCACAAACAGAAACTGGATATGGTTTAATTAACGCAAGAAATGAATGGATAATCCAACCACATTTGAAGCAACTTGAACCTTGGTGGAAAGGTAGTGATAAGCTTATATTTACTGTGGCTGATGGAAAAACTGGTCTCGTTGATTCAGAAGGTAATTCAATCATTGAAGCAATTTATAATGGTATCTCTACCAGACCTCTAAGAAATGAGAAATATCCTGATGATCCGAAACTTTATCGGGCTTATGTTGAAACAGGCTATGCTCTGTTAAATGAAAATGGCGAGCAAACACTTCATTATGAGATGGATGGTTATCCCCGTGAACGTAAACCTGATGGATATTGGACTATTTTCCGAGATGCCGCTCTAGCTGAGATGATGGAGGCTGAAAGTGTTTTTATTGATTTATTTGATCAGCCTGTGAAAATTACTGCATCAATGATAGAAGGGCTGCCAAGTCAAACTTATGGTGCTATGACAACTGATGGAAGATTAATATGTTTGCCAATTTATAGAAGTATTAGAAAGTTAACAGATGAACTATTCTTAGTAAAGTTAGAGTATGATGATGAGAAAATCCAATTTTTCATTCATGAAAATGGAACTCATTATTACAGAAAAGAGTAAATTGCTGTTGGAAAAAAGAGGCTCAAAATTAGTATATGAGCTGTGACTGTTGAAGATCAAACTCATTGAGATTTCTTTTATTTTGCTTAATATTTTCTATTGATCTCCGGTAGGTTTGATAGCAGCAGTTTCTACCATTAACATAATGGTTTTTATTGGAGCTTTAGGAAAATGCAAAACACCTTTTGGTATTGTTACTCCTTGTCCTGCTTTAAGATCAATTATCCTGTCCTCAAGTTCAATTATCAGATTACCTTCTATTATATAGAAAAATTCATCATCTTCATCATGTTTATGCCAATGAAATTCGCCTTCAACTATACCAATTCTTACTACACTATCATTAACTTTGGATAGTGTTTGATTAAACCATGTGTCTGTACATTCATCAACAATTTTATTTATATCTATTAGCTCTAAAGCTGAGTGTTTGATATCTAGGTGAATATCATATTTAATTTCTTTATTCAAAATTTCTCCTATCTATTTCATATTCTATGTTAAAATGGCTCACATATTTATCATATTCTATCATTAACAGTTGAACTTTGTCCGGCACTACTGCTTCGTTTAATTTGATGCCTGCGAATGCCCTAATTGAATCCAATGATTCCCATTGTGTAGAAATGCAAAACTGACAACCTTTTTCCTTTTGATTGTAAGATATCTGAGCCTTTAAGAAGCCATCAAGTTTCATCAAAGAAGGGAATGTCTCATTTTTGAGATGATCAATATAGCTTTGTTCAAAGCCATCTTTGACTAATCCTTTCCATTGTCTTAACATCATTATAGATCTTCCTTGCTTAAATCATAATAACTTGTTTGCTGTTCTTGTTTTTTATTCTTCCAAATGTCTAGAACTCTATGTGCTAATTCACCAATAACCTTGACCATAAATTTGATATGGGGCTCTTTAGTACGATGATTGACGAAACAAGCCCTTAACACAACTAGGCCTCTTACTTTAGTACCTGTAATGAAAATACGCCCATCTTGTTCAATTTCTCTGATTAGTATGGTATTTATGTTATCAAGATCTATATCTGGAAGATTTGCTTGAGGGTTAAAACGAAAACATATAATAGATAAGGGACCTTTTTCTATTATTTCAAAGTCATTGAGTTTATTTATTAAATTTTCGAGAATTTTAGTTTTATCGATATCAGCCTGTATTGCTTCTTTAAGCTTTTGTGATCCGAAGACTTTAATGGTCATCCATATTTTAAGAGCTTTAAAACTTCTTGATAACTGGATGCCATGATCTGTGAAATCAAGTCTTTTATCATCTTTATCAATATCTAAATAATCAGCATCATAGCTAAATGATAATTTTGACAAATTCATGTTCTTAAATAGTGCACAACCAGCTTCCATTGGTACATAGAGCCACTTGTGAGGATCTACTGCAATTGAATCTGCTATTTCCAGGCCCTTGAATAAGTGATGTACTGACAGCAAATTAGCTGCAGGACCTCCATAAGCTGCATCTACATGAAACCATAGCTTGTATTTACAACAAAGAAGCCCGATTTCTTTTAAAGGATCTATCGCCCCTGTATTTACTGTACCGGCTGAGGCTACAACGCAAAATGGTATTGATCCGGTGGTTATTGTTTCTGTAATCGCGTCTTCCAGTGCTCTAAGGTCCATTGTAAAATCTGGATTAACTGGAATTATACGAATATTGTCTTTACCAAGCCCCAATAGCTCAATGGCACTTATGACACAATGATGAACTTCAGATGAGACAAATGTTATCAGGGGCTTCTGATCTATGAGTCCTTGTGTTCGTACAGAAGTTAACCTGGTATTCCTGGCTACACTAAGACATGTCAGGTTAGCCATTGAACCTCCACTAACTAGAATACCTTTATCATGATCAGGAACACCCATGAACTCAGATAACCATCTAATCACTAATTGTTCCATTTCAGTACCAATTGCTGATAAGTGCCATTTCCCACAATTTTGATTTAAAAAGGCTTCAATAAAACTGGCAATAGTTCCTGCCTGATTACCACACGACAAAACATAAGGATTGCAGAAAGGACCAGAATTAAAAGTAGCATAGGGGATTACTTTGCCTTCAACTTCTTTCAAAACATCACTCATTGGTTTTTCATCTATCGGTAATGATTCTGAAATTATTTTTGCTACTTCTTCTGATGAGTAGCCGTGAAAAACCTTTCGATTTTCTAAGGATGAATGTGTTCTGAGTATAAGTTCAGATGCTTCATCTATGTGCTTACGAAACTGATCTGGTGCAAAATCTAAGTTCATATAAATTCATTATATTAGTTTTAGTGCAAATTTATAGCAAGAAGATATATGATGAAAATGAAAGTATTTTCTACTTTGTATGAATTATTTTAATGTATAAATGGAAATTCGACATCTCAAGCTAATAAAGGCAGTTGCCGAAACAGGAACACTTACTAAGGCTGGTAAGCAGCTTTTCCTGTCTCAATCTGCGTTAAGCCACCAGTTAAAGGAAATTGAAAAATACTATCAGGCTCAAGTTTTTACACGCATTAATAAGAATATGCAATTAACTGAGGTTGGTTCGAGATTACTAGAGACTGCTTTGAAGGTTTTAGATGAAATAGAAAGAACCTCAAGGGATATTGAAAAACTTATATCCGGAGAGAATGCAGTGGTACGAGTTAGTACGCACTGTTATACCTTTTATCATTGGCTCTCCAAGTCATTAATTGCATACCGAGGATTGTATCCGAATGGTGAAATACAAGTTGTTACCCAAGCTGTACAGAATACTCTTGAATGGCTAGAGAAAGGAGAGTTAGATATTGCAATTGTCAATTTCCTACCTGAAAATACAAGATTTAATATTTATGAAATATTTGAAGATGAACTGGTTGTGTTAATGAGTCCAAAGAATAGTTCCGCTAGTAAAAAATATATCAATCCGCAAGATCTGATGAATGAAACTTATATAACTTATAAGTTAGCTGATACTAAACTAGGTAAGACTTATGAGCAGGTTTTTTTAGATAATAAAGTAAATCCAGCTGCTGTTATTCAGCTTGAGCTAACCGAAGCAATAGTAGAAATGGTTAAAGCTAATCAAGGAATCTCTATTTTAGCAAAATGGTCGCTAATTCCGCATCAGGATGATAATGATCTTGTGATTCTTCCTCTAACGAAAAAAGGCACATTGCGAAAGTGGTATGCAGTTACTCTGCCGTACAAAGATCTACCCCAATCTGTAAACTCTTTTATAGAAATAATGAGGCAGTTGAAATCAAAAAGCGATATATAGCAGCTATTTAGACTAGTAATGTTTGTGAGTATTGAACCCCATGTCCCACTCTGCAAATCTTACTTGATAGATGTATTCATCATCTTTCGGTATTCCCTTGGTCTTTTCATTTCCAAATACATTAGTACTCAATCAGAATAATACCATTAAAATATATTTAAGCATTATTGTTATATCAGATGCAGATCTATTCTATTGCAATTGCTCTGATCCGATACTCTGAATTATAATCTTTAACATTATCTTTATGCTGTATTAATATTTCAATTGAGTTTAGTCCTAATTGAAGATAATCATGATAATCAATAGCTGAATAGTCAAGATTCCTCAGTGCAATTATTAGCAAATTGTCTTCGCCTCCTTCTGCTTCTCTGGAATCCACAACTTTCTCAATTCTTAGATTTTCATCGTTATTGATAATAAAAGTTAACTTTACTTCTGAATTCCCGATGATCCAGTGCTTCAAGGTCAATTTGTAGTTATGTACTGAGTCTACTACTTTAAAAAATAACTTTACTCTCAAATCATGGTTCTGCTGGCCTAAATTTGCATTTAAATACGCGGGTGTAGCTGAGAACCCAAACCCGTTTTCATTGATTCCTGTATAATTTGTTATATCCTCAATAAATAGAGTATTTGTTGTTGATATAATTTTAAAGTTTTGAGATAGATTCCCTTCAATAGGTTTTGGTAAGACAGTGAATTTATTAGGAGTAAAGCCAATAGTAGCTGGTCTTTGGGGTGATCCCAAAACATCCAAAGCCATAATAGGTAGATTGAGTGTTATATCAGTCGGGAACCCTTTCTCAGTTGTAAGAGGATAGGGACGATTATCCATATAAACACTAACTACTCCATCCTCATCTATTAAATGTGAGCCCGAGAAATAATGAATCCAATGATGAAGAGTAATTTCATCCGCAGCATCGTTCTCTAGTGTTATTTTCCAGAAGGCTTTCATCACAAAATCAATCCCAAACATTGATAATTGACTGGGAGGGAATAAAGTGCCATCGTCTGATAACCTAATTAATATATCATTAGGTATCTTTAGTTTGACTTGACCTTCACAATGAGGATTATGGTCACCTGTAGTTTTTCTGAAATTGATTGAACTCCATGGATACTCTTGCCCAAATATCCAGGTTGGTTTCCTAAGTTTTGGGTTAACATGCGAATAAGCACCCCAGTCTTTGATACTCATTGATGAGGATTCAGATAAATCTCTGTTTTTGCTATTAGAATAATTTCTTTCTGCCGTATTAGAGGAATTATAAGTAGAGGTGCTCGAATGTTCATAATTAGCTGATACACCACTATTTAAAGGTGATGCTGATATACTAACACTGGTTCCGAAACTATTCGTATCAGAAAAAGATGATCCAACTGTATTACTGCTTGATTTACCCACGGTATTTATTTCAGATTGACCCTGACTCCCAGATTCCTGAATCTGAGTATTAACTGTTTTAGGTGAATAATCCATTAATTCAATATCAACATCAGAATACACCTCAATATTAGTTTTTAATAATACTGGATAATTTAAATATCTATCATCATCTTCATCAGGATTTATGTCAATACCACTTTCATTGAAAAGGACTATCCTTTGAGTAGCATGCAGGAAAAATCTTCTATCTTTGGGTTTATTAACTGATTGTACATTTTCTACTTGCACATCATTATAATTCAATACCTGGTACTCAGTGATCAAGTAACCAATCTTATTTGATATACTTTTTTTATCCGGATAACCAAGATATAAATCATAGTATTTTCTTATAGAATTCGGATCTTTAGTCTGATACATCTTGACCCTTTGGATACCCAATAAACATTATATAATTACAATTATAATGGGGTTGCATATTATTGTGAGGTTGATCATTACCCCTTGAATCTACAGCCGATCCGCCTGAAGCCTTATTCCTATCAGTTGCATAAACCGCTGTGAAACCATTCTTGGGATAACCTTGTTTATCATCCATTTCATCAGGAAACTTAAGTGTATGATTGTGGCGAGGCATCTGGGCAATATCAAGAGTAACTTCATGAGTACCGCCGTATTTATCAAGCTCATAAGCTTTTCCCCAATCAGACAGACCAGCTCCAATGATAGTTCGTCCTCTTAAATCTGGAGTTATATTGGTCGTTGCCATAGTAATAAAATCTTGATATTCTGAGTGGATTAATCCACCATCACATAATATCCATCCTGGAGGCACTTGTTTTTCATCGAAGAAAAAAGCAACAATAGTTCCTAATGGGATTGGATATTTAACTAGAGTGGAATCAGTCATAAAATCACCTTTTAAAATAGTGGTTAATAATAATTATGATAATATAGCGAATAGTAATGAAATATTATTTCGTATTTGTTGTTTTTATCTAAAAATCATGAAACAATTATTCTATTAAGCTTCATAGATTCAATAACTGATCGAATTTCTAAATTAAATCCCAATAATTGTTCTGATTAGCATTAGGTCCATTAAGATTATATCTTTTGTATCCCAGTTCTATTGTTTAGATTAAGTTACTTATCTTACAAAATAATTATAGTTAATTAATACTTTACTAATTCTTAATAAGGATTGCGATGAGAAAAATATATTTTTGGGGTTTGATTAGCCTTTTTACTTTTCTAATCTCCTGTGAGGATGATTCGTCAACGGGCCCTGCAACAATTGATTTGGATCTGAGTAGCGAGATAGCTTATAATTATTTTCCACTTTCGGAAGGTAATTACTGGGTCTATGAAGTAACATATCATAATGCTGATGGTACACCATACGATGGGTTTTACAAGGATCAGTTTTCAAATTCAACTGATTCCATGTATATCAAAAGAGCTTTAGTTTTTGATGGCAAAGATGCTTTTGAGGTGCATATGCAGAATGATGCTGGGTCATCACCACCAGCCTACTATACAATCGATGGCGATATGGTTTATACTTATGCAGAAGTTAATGACGAGCAAAAGGCTGCTGTAAAAGCTCAAGGTGGTTTTTATGTTGCACCCGAAGGCTGGATACCTTTTTTCAGTTCAACACCTGATGCTTCGGAGGTTATTTATTATGAAGAATATGAGCATAACCAGAGCGGCATGACAATGTCAGGAGTTTATGATTATCGATTTGAGACAGCTGATGGTGGCACAAGGGATATCTTGGGTGACCAGGTAAATACTTTGGATGTAACATATGCATACATGTTTGAAGTAGAATATTCTATGCCAAATATACCTACTGAGTTCCCGACATTCACTACAGAGACTCAGTTTGCTGGGCTCTTCGCTGAAAACGTTGGTATGGTATATATGGAACAAGATTTGAATGGATTTAATCCTTCATCAGCTATTATGGGGGATAATCCTAGTTTACCTGAAGGATTTGAGATGCCTGTTCTCCCAATCAGAAAGATGCAATTAGTTAGGTACAGTATAAACTAATAACCAAATCTTTGAAAAAAAGAGAAGGGTCGGAAAGCATAATGCGGTCCGACCCTTTAATTAACTCTTCAGGTTAGATGTTTATTTTTTAATAAATTTCCCACCATATATAACTTTATCAATACTATATTTGATAGTATAATTTCCACTTGGTAAAGATTCTATATCAATCTGATTTTCATTTGAAAGATTATTCCGAGAAATAACCAACCTACCTTTTATATCATAAATGAAAATATTACCACCCATTGCCAATTCGCTCATATTAATGTTAATCTGATCTACTGCCGGATTCGGGAACAGATCAGCGATATCCTCAATTTCCTTTACACTTATTTCCAGCCCTTCTAATGGTTCTGTGGCTCCATTCGGGAATGCTATCATGGGTACAATCTCCTTGCCTATGGCATCCGAAGGTTCGTTCTCAGTTGTAGCAAAGCCTGAGAGAAATACTACACCCGAAGTAATCTCAGGAGAATCGTTTGGTAATATAAATAGATCATAATCGAATAAAGGTTCTGCGCTTATTAATTCTAAAGTTGCTAATCCGTTGTTTTTTACCGAAAGCCAGCCACTATCAAACCAATAATCAATATCTCTGATTTCTCCTTCGATATCACCGTTATTATATTTAACATCTATAAGTGGTGCATCCGTGCTCCCATGAAATACTCTAAAGTCAAAATAGCCATCGGTCTTGGCATTTATTCTTCCTTCAGACAATTCGGTTCTGGTAGCCCGTAAACGCCCATTAGGTAGCTCGTAACTGCTTAATTGGTTTACCCCACTGATCATAGCGATATATTCCATTCCTTCTTCCAGAGTAACTTCAAAAGGGAATTGGTTGATTACTTTATCATCAGGTCCGGTAGAAGTAGATTCAGCTACAGTTACAATAGGATTATCAATTGGTACAGGTATATAGCTGGTAGCTTGCCGAAAGCTGAAATCATCTAATTCAGAATAAGGTTCACCATCTATGTAAATATCAATTGTTCCTATAGCCTGATCTGGCGAGTTATGGATGATCTGCACATATGCAATTTCTGGTTCCTCTACTTTTTCCAATTCTGCTATAACACCATCAGAATTAGCTACAAAAAGACCGAAGCCTCTTAAAGAAGGATCTATAGTGCCGTCTGCTTCATCCTCCACACTTACAAATCCTGATGCAAATACAAATGAAGACATACCTGTATAGCTGTTCAGAGGTATTGAATAAGTACCAATTATTTCCTGATTGTTACCAGCAGAGGTCAGAGTTAAGTTGATATCATCAGCTGGTACTTCAAGAAATTCAGTCGCCATCCCATATTCCAAACCTGATATCAAGGCACTTCCCCCAATATCAGTATAAATATCTACATTAGGTGCGTCAGTGGCCCCGTGACCAACTACTAAACCAGAATTGGTATTTGTTACCGGCTGAGCAAGAGTTTCATAGAATGCTATTTTGAAAGAGATATCTCTTCCCATTTCATGTTCTTGGAATCCTGTACCAACAACACCTTGAGCCATAGCTATGTGATATGTATCAACATCCAATGACGGAGCTGTTATTTCAAATAGTTTCCCATCTTCTGAATCGGTTGCATCAGATGGAGTTACTTTAATGATATTTTCCTGACCTACAGGTATAGGTATGAATGCTGTAGCATTCCTGAATGATAGATCGTCAAATTGATCCAGGAGTATATCGTTTATATATATGTCAACTGTTTCAACTGCTGGATCAGGACTATTATGAATTACCTGTATATAAGCATATTCCAGAGTTTGCTCAACAGGTAGTTCTACCACAGTCCCATCAGCAGATGCCGCAAACAGTGCAAATTCATAATCAGAGGAATTAGCCACAGGTTGCGAACCAGGGTTAAGAAAACCAGAAGCAAAAAAAATATCAGACTGACCGAAATTATCAGAATCAGCTTTGATATTATAGGTCAGGAGTGTCTGACCAGGTAGTAGGGGGCTTGTTACTCTTAGTTCATATATGCCCTCAGACAGACCCTTAAAACCAGTGGATTTGCCATACGAAAGGCCCGTAGCAAGGGGTATGGAATTTGATTCCTCATCATATGCAGTCAGATTGATCGAAGGTGCGTCAGTTATACCGTGGAAAATATTAACTAAATATTCTTGAGATTGGGTTTTATCAGCTGCTCCTTCTACATCATAAGATTTCAAATCTATGTCATATCCAAAGAATGTAGTAAACATTTCTCCTGGAGGGTTAATTACACCAGTAAGAATAGCAACATAGTCACGCCCGGCATCTATTGATTGAGTCGTGAACTCTGCAAGTACCTTATCATCAGGTCCGGTACTAGATGGCTCAGCTACCTTGATAATTGCTGATTGTCCATTAATTACATCAAGATAAGGAGTTGCATCACGATAGTTGAGATCATCGGTTTCGGCAGTTTTTGATCCGTTGATATAAATATCAACTACTTGTGCAGCGTCAAAAGAAGCATTATGAATTACTTGTAGTTTGGCGGCAAAGCAAGTATTGCCAAATAGGATGATTGAGGGAATTAGTAAAAAAAATAATTTCATGCTAGTACCTGAATATGATATAGTTTTAACTGTTATACTGACAACGGTTCTTCTTACATATTGCATAAGCAAAGTAAAAGTTACATATATAGCAGAAATTGTATTCAATTGGTATTACAATCGGTTATAATCAGGATCGTGATTGCAAGAACAGTCCAGTGTAGATTCTATTGGTTCTTTATTTTTCTTGCATATCTTGCGGGTCATATGATTAACTAGTATAAGGAATGAGTTACCTAGATCTGAGGTGATAAAGAATTAATGTACAGATTGAATGAGATAGGTTTGGTGATAATTTTGGTAGCTCTAATAAGTGTGTGCCTTCCTTTATTATCATTAGCTCAGGCTAGCGAAAGAGCTTCCGATTCCTGGTATATTGGTGCAGAGTATGTCTTTCTTAACCCTGATTTCAATACAGTTGATTACTATGAAGAGATAGATGCTTGTTGTGGTAGAACAGGTGGTACTCCTGATGGTCGTGATCTAAACGTATACTTTCAATATGATTTGAGTCTGGATCAAGGCTTTTATTTACCAATGAGAGCCCTATTTAATTATACAGGTATTGATCATACTCTTGTTGACTCAAAATCTGTTTTCCTGAGTACTGATAGTGAATCTCAAGTTGTAAATATTGAGAATACAACAACTCTTGATCTTTTTGGTTTTGGTATTGCTAGCGGTCTTAACTATAAGTATAATAGACTCTCAACAAATTTACTTTTTGGTGTTCAGGCTTCAACCTATTCGGTAGATTATCGTGAGGAACTATTAGGGAACGTTGGGCAGTTTAATAATGGGAGTGATATTCATTATAGTACCGGATACGATGATACAACCCTGCTGTCCTTCGTACAGCTTGATTTGGGTTACGATATGCAATTACTGGAGTCTTCGGAGAGTAGTGGTAGTCATATCTTAAGAATTTATTTGGGTGGTAAATACTATTTAAGCAGGGTAGATGAGTATTTTAATTTTGGGAATGGAATTATGATAGGTCTGTCTTATAATTATAGTGAGATAAGACTATTCGATAATCCATTAAATCCTGTTCAATAAAGGCAGAAGATTAATGGCAATTAAGGTAATAGATTGGGGAGTTATCGATTACCTCGAGGCATGGGAACAGCAAAAAGAACTGGTAGCTCAGGTTCAATCGGAGCAGAGCGATGGATATTTAGTGTTTTGTGAGCATCCATCTGTGATTACACTTGGCAAGAATGGCTCTGATGAGAATATCACTAAAGATCTTGGTTTTCTTGCTAATCAGGGCATCAAGGTAATTCCTAATAATCGAGGTGGAGATGTAACTCTTCACAATCCTGGTCAGCAAGTGGGATATCCAATTATTAATCTCAATAATTTTAAGCGAGATCTTCACTGGTTTCTAAGAACAATAGAAAACTCTATAATCAATACCCTAAAATCATATAATATTGTTGCTGATGTTTATGAAGGTTATACCGGGGTATGGATAGAGTCTGAGCGAAAGATTGCTGCTATAGGTCTTCATTGTTCTCGTTGGGTAACCTCTCATGGATTCGCATTGAATGTACAGAATGATTTGTCAGAGTTTGATTATATCATTCCTTGTGGTATTGCGGATAAAGCTGTTACAAGTATTAGCAATGAAATTTCAAGACTCGGGCGGGATGGCACGTCGATTGATATGACTAAACTACGCGATGATCTTTTAAAGAATTTTACCAGCTTAATGGATGATGAAAAAAAACATTCCGATGGCTGATATGTTTGGAAGATATAACTAATCTCCTTAAGTTTGTATTCCAAAATTCAAGCGGGAATAGCTCAGTGGTAGAGCACAACCTTGCCAAGGTTGGGGTCGCGAGTTCAAATCTCGTTTCCCGCTCAACGGTCTAACCGTTAATACGACGTGAGTCGTATCCTCTTTATGCTGCATGCCTTGCCGTCACTCCCCCCGACAGCAAGGCATTTTTTTATTTCTTTGTAACTTATAGGGTCCTAATTGGGTTATTAATATAGTATGGGGTCGTGCTCAGGAAACAAGTGTGGACTTGTGAAGCATATCAGTTTGCTGCTCGAAAGCATATATGAATAAAGAATCATAACTAAAAAGATTACAACAAACAGATAGCGGCCATAATATTTTTCTACTTCTTCGTGATTAAGATAATAAACTTACCCAACGGAAAGGCCGCTGTTATGTCTTCTAAATTGACTTTCCCTTTATTAATTTTATTTGTGGTGACAATAGTCACTTATATTCCTGTGTTTCCACAGGATCGAAGTCTGAGTAGTTATGAAATATCTGAAGAAAACTCTTCATCATTTCAAAGTGGCTATGTCTATAGTAATAGTGATCTTCTGCCTGACTTTACCGAGATAAGACTTCAGTATATACCTTCTCAGGATCCATTTGTAACTAAGATAAGGATGCAACCTGAGGTAGGGGAGATTAATAGTAAAATCTTAGGACAGGATGGTTTTAGAATTAATAATCCCTTAATCTATGTTCCAAATTCTCGCGTTGCGAAAGTGAAAAGCATCAGGTTAATTGAAGCTGAGAAAGATGCAATTCAACTTTCGAGTGAGCTAGATGGTTTTTTATTGCTTGGTTCTGCCGGTAGATATTACAGAGGACAATTAATGAGGAGTCTGTCTATTGATGACAGTATTCTAAATGCTTTTCTTATGAAGAATAGCAATAAGTCTCTGGCTGCTTTGGAAGTAGAAATTGAATTTGAGAGATTTTCGGAAGTTAAGAGTCCTAATGATGCTTTGCCAGTAGTTAATAGAGACCAAGTATGGAACTGGGCTATAGAAGCTTCATCATCTAAATATTCTGAGAATAAGAATACGGTAGATAGATTATCTGTGTCCAAAGGTACTGCTGTTAAGATTAGTATTAATGAAACTGGAATCTATAAACTTACTGCTGATGATTTAAGGGCAGTAGGTTTTGAAGTAGATAATGCGAAATTAGATAGATTAGTACTCTTGGGGTCCGGAGGTCGTGATCTTCCAGAACAAGTTGAGCAAGATTATATTAATACAGTTTCTCGGCAACCACTTATCATTAATACTGAAGGAGGAACACTAAAAGATATAGTTTTCCTAGGGGGGCAAGTTAGTGGTTTTGCGCCTGATAAGAATACCTATCGTCATTATATTAATACTTATGTAAATACAAATCACTATGTATTAGCTTATGCTACCGAGAGCCAGGTACCTGTAGCGGAAAAGGATGTTCCAAGTACCCAGGTAGTGAATATGCCTACTAGTTATACACATCGTATCTTTCATGAGAAAGATATCTTGAATTTGTATGACTATGGAGGAGGTCGTGATTTCTTAGGTGAGAATATTAATCAAAGCAAAGTTTTTACTGACGAAGTTTATAATCTCATTAAGGATTCTGAGATTGAGTATCTTTTTTCTATCGCTCATCGGAATAAAGCTCCGGATGGGGCTGGTCGTGGTTCTTTTGAGATAACAATGAATGGAGAAGAGTACCCTGTGCCGATCCAGCTTGGTGGTACAAGTAGTGAATATCATTCATATGAAAGGAGGGTTCGCTCTCATAAGCTTTCAGCATCATTGGTTCAGGGTAATAAATCCTCAATTTTATTTGGATATCAAGGAAATTCAGTACAGGGAAATGGATACCTTGATTATTATGAACTTGCTTACCGAAGATCATTAACAGCTATTAATAATAGTATAACGCTATTTGCTGATACTGATCTTGAAGGTGTTACTGAGTATAGTGTAGAAGGCTTTGAGGCCGGTAAGCCTAAATACATTTTTGATATTACAGATCCGAATAGGCCGATTCCTATGCGAAATTTATCGAGCACTGGAAATAGGGTTGTTATCAAAGATGAATTAAATAAGTCTCCAAAAATTTATTATGCCTCATGTGAGGTGAACAAACCTGATATTTCTTTAGTGACTTTAGAAGGACTTTCTTCTGAGAATATGTCTGGTACTGATATGATCGTTGTCACTCATCCTAATCTAATGGAGAGTGCTTTAGCATTTAAAGAGTATAGACAGTTGAGATCCGGACTTCAGATTAAGATTGTCAATATCATTGATATATTTAATGAATTTGGTGGAGGTAATAGAGATGTAATGGCCATCAGAAATTATTTCGCTTACCATTTCGATCAAATGGATATACCTTTTGAATCAGTACTCTATTGGGGGCATGGTCATTATGATTTTAGGAACATTAATTTCAGTAATGAAAACCTGGTTCCTACATATCAAAGTAATGAGCGAGATGTACAGTCTATTTCTGAAACAGATAATGTATCAACTGATGATATATATTCTCAAATGGTTCCAGGTACTAATAGTAATATAATACCTTCATTTGCCAGTGGTAGGATTCCGATAAGGAGTGATGCTGATGGTTTTAAGTTTTTAGAGAAGCTTAAGCACTATGAAAATAACTCTGCATCAGGTATGTGGAGACAGACTGTACTGCTTACTGCTGATGATAGCTTTACTGATGGAAGAGGTATTAGTGGAGATGGCAGCCTCCATCTAACTCCTTCGGAGTCGTTGTCAAATGATTACTTGCCTGAGACTATCTACCAGAATAAGATTTATTTGGCTGAATTTGAACATTTCCTAATGGGTGAAAATCGGCGGGGTCGGAAAGGAGCTCAGCCGGCTTTGATAAATTTCATCAATAATGAAGGTTCTGTGATGCTCAATTGGACAGGACATGGTCATCCTGGTATCTGGGCACACGAAGGTTTTTTTGTTGTAGAAACTGGGCTACCGCAATTAACCAACAGAGATAAACTCCCTTATATAGTAGCAGCTACTTGTGACTTTTCAAGGTTTGATCATCCGACTAATGTTTCAGGTGGAGAAAAGTTTGTTCTGCGGGAGGAAGGAGGTTCCATTGCAATGTTTGCAGCTACTCGTCTGGTATTTGTTTTATCTAATAATGCTCTTGCTAAAGACATATTTGTAAATCAGACAACACTGGAGGATGATGGTACTTATCCGTCAATTGGTAAAGCTGTTATGATGGCAAAGTATGATAGGGGAGCCGGAGCTGGTGATAACGATTCTAAGTATTTTCTTTTTGGAGATCCTTCTATGGAGCTATTGCTCCCGACAAATGGGATTGTACTTGAGAAGATTAACTCAGAGCAGCTTGAGGAAAACAATGAAACCCTTGAGCTGAAAGGATTACAAGAGATATCACTTGAAGGAAAAATTGTATCTCCTGACGGTGTTTTCTTGGAAGATTTTAATGGTTTTGTCAGAGTTGTTACTCATGATGGTGACCGTGACATAGAGGCAACAGATCTTGATAATGTAACTTATAACTTTAGAAAATATGGTGGGGCTCTTACCAGGATAAGCCTACCAGTTGTTAATGGACGTTTTAAGGATTCCTTCTATTTACCAATGGATATTTCTTATAGTGAAAACCATGGCCGTATTTTTCTTTATGGAGAAGAGTCTGATGGGAATAGAACTGCTAAAGGTAACTTCAACAATTTTATTATCAATGGAATAGATCGCAGCGGTGGGATTGGTGATGTTGATGGACCAGAGATAGCTATATATATGGATCATCCGGATTTTGAGAGTTGTGATGTTGTTGCTCCAACAACTGTATTACATGTTGATTTGACAGATAGTTCGGGAATTAATGCTACTGGTGTTGGTATTGGCCATAAGCTAGAGGCTTGGCTGGGTACTGGTACTGAAAAGATTGATCTATCTGCTAATTATGATACTTCTCTTGAAGATAGTAAGAAAGGAAGTACTTATGCTGTGCTTGAGGATTTAGAGCCTGGGGAATATACTGTTACGGTGCGGGCGTGGGATATTTTCAATAACTTCTCGGTAGCTAGTACATGTTTTAATGTGCTTGAAGCTGCTGATAATATGTCTCTATCTGATACTTATCCTTATCCAAATCCTTTCAGTGAGCAGAGTACCTTACGACTGAGGCACACCCTGACTCCTCCATTTGATGTCAAGGTAAATATATCAGATGTTTCCGGGAGAGTAGTCGACAGCTTTGTTTCTACCATTTCTAGTAGTTTTTACGGCGAAATAGAGTGGAAACCCCTGGAAAAAGGGCTATCTATGTCTACCGGCTCATATTTTTATACTATAGAGACACTTGGCGTAGAAATTATGAACCCATCGGATGATAATATCGTCTATGGGAAAATAGTATACGTCAAACAATAAATAGTTGGAAAATATATCTTAATTTGGCAAGATTGTTACTTGTCAATCAATTTTCATACTCTATGAACCAAACAAGAATGACGAAAAAAAACAATATCCTGATTACTACTGCAATAGTATTGTTTAGTTGGATGTGCAACTCAAATGAAGCTGCTGCGCAAGCCGGCGGCGCTGCCGTACCTTTTCTTACTATTGCCCCGGATGCAAGAGCAGGTGGTATGGGCGAAGCAAATACTGGAATTGCGGATAACCTCTATGCGGTCTATTGGAATCCTGCGGGTCTGGGATTCCTGAGATATCTAAATCCTGAAACTGAATTTGATGAAGATTTGATAGAATACAATCAAGTCGGGCTCAACTTTACACCTTGGTTACCACAGTTTAATGCCGATCTGTATTATGCTACAGGTACCTGGGGGCGTTATATTGATGACCTGAATGGTACTATTGCAGCTAATATTACATATATCTTCTTAGGTGAGTTTACTCAAACAGATTTCCAGGGTAATGAATTAGGTAAGTTTAATTCATCCGAATATAGTATTGGCATCTCCTATGGTACTCTCTTGACTGAAGATTTATCTATTGGGGTTCAGGCTAAATTCATACAATCTATACTTGGAGCTATATCTGATAGTCCTGATGCAGGAAGTGGTATTTCAGGTGCCCTTGATATTGGTCTATTATGGAAACCTCTCGATTTGCCTTACCTTGAAGATAAACTTTCGGTTGGGTTAAATATTCAAAACATAGGTCCTAAAATGACCTATACATCCCAATCTGATCCTTTGCCCTCAATGATCAAATTAGGATTTGGGTTTACCCCGGTAAGAGACGATTTTAATGAGCTTACTTTTGCTCTTGATATTGGTAAACTTATGGTGAGGCGATATGATGATGGTACTTCTGATGCAGTACCGGTAAACTTCATTACTGGTTTTGATAACCCTGGAGCAGAATTCTCTTTTGGAGCAGAATATTGGTATTCGCAAGTAGTTGCTCTTAGAGGTGGATATTTTTATGAGCCTCTTGGTGCTGGTGGCAGAAACTTCTGGACCTTTGGCTTAGGTGTGCGTTATGATATATTTGAGCTAAACTTTTCTTTTATCAATACTGTTGAAAGTAATAATCCTTTGGCAAATACACTTAGATCATCTTTCCTAATTGATTTAGAGTAATGAAGTTAAAACTTAGTCGACTTAGATAAGAAAATAAAAACAACATTCATTTTAAGGTATTGACGGTTTATTCTGTTAATACCTTTTTTATTTAAGGAAAGGGTATGCCGTATTATAATAAGTTGAGATCAAATAAGATGATAGGGATAAGAATAAGAGTACTATTTAAGTTTCTTATATGCTTTGAAGTGATTATTGTCTGATAACTCAAGTATTTAGAAATGAGTCTACTTGCGATAACATACTCTTTCAAAATCAAAGAAAAAACAGAGATCTGTTATTGGGTATAAGACATTCAATTAATAGTTAGTTCTCAGAAAGACTTCAGAATTTATTGCTTTAACTGAGTATCATGAACTAACTCGTTTCTAGTCGAAATTATATCTATCAAGATCATTACCCTGAACAATGGTTAGTTCATCTAGATCTCTGACAGTAATTCTTCTAGCTCCCCTGTAAGCTCTACTGTAATAACTACTACTAAGAGAAGATACAGTTACACCTTGGCGAGAACTTGCATGTACAAAAAGATCGTCACTCAAATAGATACCGACGTGTGTTATACGTCCTCTACTGTTTGTTTTAAAGAAGACCAGATCACCAAAGAGTAAATCTTCCTTCTCAACAGGTTCACCTATTCGATATTGTGCACGAGAAGTTCTGGGCAATTCCATTTGTCCTGAAGAGCGAAATACTTCTCTTACAAAAGCAGAACAATCAATACCTTTTTCAGTCAGGCCAGCCCATTTGTAAGGAGTACCCAGCCAATACATAAATGCATCAGCAATAGCACCTTTTTCTATACCAGCATCAGTGTATTGGGGCATCTCACCTTCTGTAATGTAAGCTGTCCATAGTTGATTTAACTGGGTATCATCCAACTCATCAATATGCTTATCAACATAAGTGTTGATATCCTGTTTGGTATATGCCCCAGTTCTGAAAATAGGTTTATACTTATTAAAATTATCAGAATTAGTATGAACAACTTTAGATTCAGTATTTATTTCATCAATTACAGCTTCAGACTGACTCTCTAGCTCCAGAATCATGAGAGAATCCATCAAGATCGGTTCTAGACCAAGAATATCGCATAACTCAGGAGAAGTCCGCATCAATTCAGTAGCTTTTTGGCGCGTTAATTCCGGATAGTATTTTCTTTTCCTTCTGGCGTGGCTATCAGTAAGAGCAGTTGCTAAGACTACTAGTAGCACTAATGATATAAATAATTGTCTGAGACTAACAGAATAGTTTAACATTCTATATTATGGCATTATTGTTGATGTTATAACTAACAAAGCCGTAGGAGTTTCTCCAAGTCGGTTAGATATATTATTGCAATATCCGAAAGTTATAGCAAACAAAGAAATATCAAGAAGCAGATATCTAAATGAAAATTGTTATTGATCAGTTTGGTCCTATTCTGGGAGACCTTGATACCAATAGTACAAGGGTACTCAATACCTTGAAGACTTATGATTCGGAAATCTATGTATTTCCGGAACTTTGTCTGTCAGGTTATTTTTTTACTGCTAAAGAAGAATTAGCCCCTTATGCATTAGAAGCTAGCCATCCTTTTTTCGATATGCTCCAGTTTATTTCTACAGCTGAGAATAAAACAATTACACTTGGATTTGCTGAAAAAGATGGTAAGGATTATTATAACTCAGCCATAACAATTTTTCCTAATAAAGAGCAAACCTTTATTTATAGGAAGACACACCTTTTTTACAAAGAAAACCTCGTTTTTTCCCCAGGTGATAGTGGTTATAAAGTAGTTGAGTGGGATAATAAAGGGATAAGAATTGGTACTATGATTTGTTATGATTGGAGATTCCCGGAAGCGGCTCGATCACTAGCACTTGAAGGAGCTGATATCATATTATGTCCATCTAACCTAGTAACCGATAAATGGCAAAAGGCACTTGCAACAAGAGCTGTCGAGAACAAGGTTTTTATAGCAGTTGCAAATCGGGTGGGCCGAGAAGTTAATGCTGGAGAAGTACTTGAGTTTACAGGAAAGAGTTCATTTTATAATCCTGAAGGGGATATAGTTGCTGAGGCTTCACCTTACAAAAAATCAATTATAATGGCTGAGTTTGAGTTTGCTAATGCCAAAGATAAATCGATAAATAGTTATAACGATATTCTTTCCGACAGAAGACCCGATATGTATGTGTCTTAAGAAAGATACACTTGCTATGCTATACTCTTATTGAGCTTTAGGTAAAGATGACCAGCTTACCAGACTCTGTTCAATATAGGTCCGAACACGGTGATTTGATGTTTCTGATACCACTCGATCCCATCCGCTGCAGCTTTAGCAGCTTGAAGAGTTGTTATGCACAGAATCTTTTTCTCAAGAGCAGCACCTCTGATCTGAAGATCATCTTGATAAGCTTTTCTACCTAGTGGCGTATTAATAATTAATCCAATATCACCACTTTTTATTCTTTCAACAACATTAGGATTACCAGCCCCAATTTTAGGGATAAGCTCACAGTCTACATCCGAATTTCTGAGAGCATTGTAAGTACCAAGTGTTGCAAGAATCTTGAAGCCAAGCCCCGAAAGTCTTTTCGCTACAGGTATTACATCCTTTTTATCAAAATCATTAACTGATATAAATATATTTCCTTCCTTGGGGAGGGTATTGCCCGCAGCAATCATAGATTTTACATAGGCCTCTCCAAAAAATTCGGATATTCCCATTACTTCGCCCGTAGAGCGCATCTCAGGACCAAGAATAGTATCTACTCCAGGGAATTTAGAAAATGAAAAAACAGGTGCTTTTACCGTATAATATCCCATAAAGCCAGGGTTGGGTATACTCATTTCATTCAACTTCTCACCCAACATTAGCTTAACAGCTATTTTTGTGAGGGCTATGCCATTCGACTTGGAGACGAAAGGAACAGTACGAGAGGCTCTGGGATTAACCTCAATGATATATACTTCTTCTCTGTATACAGCAAACTGGATATTAATAAATCCTGTGATCTTAAGTTCTTTTGTAATTCGATAAGTATACTCTCTGATCCGATCCACTATATGAGGTTCAATAAGATAAGTTGGCAGTACCGAACATGAGTCGCCGGAATGGACACCTGCTTCTTCAATATGCTGCATAATACCGGCAATCAAAGTATTTTCACCATCAGATAGTGCATCAACATCTACTTCAAATGCATTTTCAAGGAATTTATCGATTAGTACTGGATGATCTTCATTCACTTTGGCAGCATCTTGAATATAGCCAGCTAGGTCATGCTCATTATAGACAATTGCCATTCCTCGTCCACCGAGAACATAAGAAGGCCTTACTATAACAGGAAAGCCAATATTAAGGGAGATTTTGAGTGCTTCCTCCAAACTATTGACAGTAAAGCCAGGTGGATATGGTATCTGGAGGTGATTAAGCATATCAATAAACCTGCCTCTATCCTCTGCTCTGTCAATATTTGATTGAGAGGTACCAAGGATTTTAATACCTTCTTCCTGCAACTTTTCAGAAAGTTTCAAAGGGGTTTGCCCGCCCAATTGTAAAATAATTCCATCTGGTCTTTCAAGATCCACTATATTCATCACGTCTTCATAAGTAACGGGTTCAAAATATAGTTTATCCGATGTATCATAGTCAGTTGATACAGTTTCAGGGTTGCAATTAACCATTATGGTTTCAATACCCATTTCTTTTAGTACCATTGCTGCCTGGGATGCACAATAATCAAATTCAATACCTTGTCCAATTCGGAATGGCCCCCCGCCAAGTACTATTATCTTTTGCTTATCAGGTACCGGACTAGATTCATTTTCATTCTGATATGTAGAATAATAGTAAGGTGTTACGGCTTCAAACTCAGCAGCACAGGTATCAACTTTTTTGTAAGCAGGTATTATCTTCAGAGCTTTCCTTTTTTTCCGGACATTACCTTCTGATGTATTAGTTAATCTTGCTATTTGCGAGTCAGAAAAACCACTTAGTTTACTACTTCTGAACAGATCAGGTTCGATAGTATCATTTACTTTTTTTATTTCTGCTTCAAGTTCAGCTATTTCAAGTATATTATCCAGAAACCAAGGATCAATCTTGGTGTGGTTATGAATCTCTTCTAATGTCAAACCAGTTCTGAAGGCTTCTAGTATATAAAAAGGCCTCATGGGGGTAGGTTTGGAAAGCTTGTCAATAATTTTTTCTTTACTTGCACCATGTACTGGCGGATAATCCAGTCCATCAGCTCCAATCTCAAGAGATCTAAAGGCTTTTTGAAGTGCTTCACGGAAATTGGACCCTATACTCATCACTTCACCAACTGATTTCATCTGAGTGGTAAGGTGGTGAGGTACATTGAATTTTTCAAAATCCCATCTAGGTATTTTTACTACAATATAATCTAACGCTGGCTCAAAAGACGCTGGTGTATTACCGGTTATATCATTATCGATTTCATCAAGAGTAAGGCCTACCGATAATTGAGCAGCTATTTTTGCAATTGGAAAACCTGTTGCTTTCGAAACAAGAGCAGATGATCTGGAGACTCGAGGGTTCATCTCAATAACTCTAATATCTCCGTTTTTAGGATTAACAGCAAATTGGATATTAGAGCCACCTGTGGCTACCCCAACTTTCCGTATTATAGCAATAGACATATCGCGTAGTAGCTGATATTCTTTGTCTGTAAGAGTTTGAGCGGGAGCTACTGTGATCGAATCACCGGTATGGACTCCCATTGGATCAAAATTTTCTACAGACGCTATAATTATTACATTATCATTAAGGTCGCGTATTACTTCAAATTCATATTCTTTCCATCCGATAAGAGATTCTTCAATCAGAAGTTCGTGCGTTGGCGACAGTATAAAGCCCCTCTTGACAATTTCATCATATTCCTCACGATTATTTGCAACACCTCCACCAGAGCCACCTAGTGTAAAAGAAGGTCTTACAATCAGAGGAAAATCTAATTCTTTAGTTACGGCCTCAGCTTGTTCGGAAGTTGATACAATCATACCTTTGGCCGAATCATAACCAATCTCGTCCATCGCTTTCTTGAACCGATCTCGACTCTCAGCTAGGTCAATTGAGTCAATATTGACACCTAGTAGTTCAATATTATATTTATCAATGATTCCTTTTTCATGTAGTTCCAGAGTAGCATTCAGAGCAGTTTGTCCGCCAACAGTAGGGAGTATGGCTTCAATCTTATCTCTCTGTATGATTTGTTCTATGATACCGGATGTCATAGGTTCTATATAAGTCTTATCAGCTATCTCCGGGTCAGTCATAACAGTAGCCGGATTTGAGTTGATTACAACTATATAATAGCCTAAGGATTTCAGAGCCTTAACTGCCTGACTACCAGAATAATCAAATTCACCAGCCTGCCCGATCACAATTGGTCCGGCCCCGATAACAAGTATTCTTTTAATATCTTCTCTTTTTGGCATTTTATCCTCTCGCGGCCTGGCCTTGTTTTATTGTTTCTAAAAAATCAGCAAAAACCTTTGAGTTAGCTTCGTTAGGTCCAGGGCTTGCCTCTGGATGGAACTGCACAGCATTGATAGGTAAGTGGCGATGTTTCATACCTGAAACAGTGTTATCATAGATATTTTCCCAAGTAAGCATCCAATCAGGATTATTTAGTATACTCTCCATAGCTATCGCATAGTTATGGTTCTGAGAAGTGATATATATCTTACCGCTGGGATGGTATTTGACAGGGTGATTACCACCGTGATGCCCAAAGGGTAGTTTTATAACATCCAGATCATATGCACGCCCAATAAGCTGGTGTCCAAAGCAGATTGCTGTTATCGGTAATCCCTCATTAACAAATGAGATAATGCGGTGCTGAATGTCTTCTACAATTCGGGGGTCACCAGGTCCGTTTGATAAGAATATACCATCATACTCTAATTGCGATATATTTGATTCAAAATTCCTATCGAACGGTACCAGATGTACCTGAGAATAATCTTTCAGTAAATCATTAATTATATTTTTCTTGATACCAAAATCAATAGCTAATACTTTCAGTTTTGATGAAGGGTTTCCTGCAAAAGTTTTGACTTTATCTGCTATAACATATTGATAGATGTTCTCATCAGAAATAGAGCGTGATTCAAGTATCTGTTCATGGAATTGATTGGGCGAGATATCCTCGGTCGTGATACCCCCTTTCATTGCACCTCTAGAGCGTATTATCCGTGTCAATTGTCTAGTGTCAACCCTATCAATACCCATGATACCTGAGTTTTCAAGGAATTGACCTAATGACATCTGAGCCCGAAAGTTACTGGTGACTCTGGATGCCTCACGTACAATTATTGCTTCGGCATGAATGTTTTCAGACTGAATGTCATGTGATGTAATACCATAGTTACCAATAAGTGGATATGTGAAAATCACAGCCTGTCCTCTATACGAAGGATCTGTAAGGATTTCTTCATAGCCACTCATGGCAGTATTGAATACAAATTCGGCAAATATTTTTCCACTACCAGCAAAGGCCCTACCATATTGATAGTGTCCATTTTCAAGCATCAAGAGAGCTTTTTTCATGACTGTATCTGCTCCAAAATTAATTTCCCGCCCAAAAAAAAGGTGAAAACCTGCCTGTTGCAAGTCTTCACCCGGTATTAATAGTTATTCTATGTATCAGAATCCATTAAAAACAAATATCTTAAATATTCTTCTTATTTCCTCCCGGTGTTGATATCTTACACACATAGGTATATTATCAGCTTTGTTTGGTTAATCGAAATGATAGTAAAATCTTCTGGGTAGTAAAATCTTATTATCTTGCAAGAATAGGTGTAGATAAACTATCATGTTCTAAAGTACTGAGATGGCGAAAAGCGATACATTATTTGAGAAACTCACATATCGTGATAAAAAAGACGATATCAAACATCACAATTTGAGGAGTAATATCCTTACTAAACTTCTCATATTACTTGTTACGATAGTTATAATTTCTCTTTTCTTTAATTACCATCTCCAAGACACAAATTATGATTTCAAAAGATATTCCTACACACCCGGTTATGTGTGGGGTGCTGATCCGATTGTTGCCGAATTTGACTTTGCAATTAATAGACCTCTGACAGAATATAAAGAAGACATCAACACGGCTACACTCTCAAGAGAGTCGGTGTTTAGCTATAATCGGGAAGCACAACAAACGGTATTATATAATATTAATCAGTTACTTAGCATTGAATACTTCCATCCTGATTCAACAGTCTTTTCGGAAACTGCTCGTCTCCTTTTAGATACAATGGTATATAGTGAAAAGCTTCAGTCGCTTAACTTAGTCAAAAGATACCTTCGCCAATTTGTTAATGAGGTATATCTCAAAGGTGTACTGAATATTTCTAAGACTGATTTTGAGGGTGATGTTGTCCTTGTTGAATCCCAAGACGGAAAAAGAACTCTACTGAAGAAAAATTCTTTGTATGATAGAGAGCGCTTTGAGAATGCATATCCGATTTTTATTATCACCAATGTCCCCCGTCAGTATTCTGTGCTAGCTAAAGAAATGTTGGAGTATTTATATATTCCAAATCTTGAGTTTTCTACTTCATTGACTGAGAACAGAGAAAGAGAGCTGATAAATGCTGTACCTAAGACGAAAGGAATAGTTAAGAAAGGTGAGACAATAATTGAAAAAGGAATTGAAGTTACTGAAGAAGATCTTGAGAAACTTCATTCTTATCAGAACATGCGCTTTCTTCTCAGTGAGGATTCATTCTCGGTTATAAACTATTTAGGGAGTGTTGGACATACTTCTATCTTGATTGGGATTTTCTTTGTTTATCTATTTATTCTAAGAAAAAAGATCTTCTATAATAATTTTTATGTTGCGCTTATTTGTGCCACATTTGTGCTGATCGCTCTGATGGCTTGGCTTTCTGTTGAGATGTCAGTTGATCTGCCAATAGAATATCTGATATTTCTTCCTGCAGCTTCGATGCTAGCAGCTATAATACTCGATTCTAGAACAGCATTTTATCTTACTGTTTCTATGGCACTTATGGTAGCTGGTGTAAGGGGGAACGACTATATGATGGGGCTTGTTATGTTGGTGACAGGATCCATAGCTGCATATACTGTTCGAGATATTCAGAATAGGACCCAGATGTACCAGTCTATTTTCTTCATATTTATATCATTCTTCATTTCTATCAGCATCTTCGCAATGGAGTGGTCAGAGGAGACCATGAATTGGGTTGTTAAAATTGGCGTTGCACTTCTCAATGCTGTTGCAAGCCCCCTTATTACATTTGGTATTTTGTATTTACTGGATAAGTATTCGCCAATCACCACCGACTTGAAATTGGAAGAATATGATGATCTTAATCATCCACTCCTGGTACGAATGAACGAGATGGCACCTGGTACTTATCAGCATTCTCTTGGAGTTGCTTCATTGGCTGAGAGATGTGCTGCTGCTATAGGTGCTAATCAGCTTTATTGTAAGGTGACTTCTCTTTATCATGACATTGGAAAACTTGAGAGACCTGAATATTTTGTGGAGAATCAGATCGATATGGAAAACAAGCATGATCAGATATCTCCGAAAAAGAGTGCCCATATTATTATCGAGCATGTTACTCATGGCGCTATTTTAGCCCGTGAATATAAGCTTCCTGAGAATATAATTGATATTATATATATGCACCACGGTACAACTCTGGTTGGTCATTTCTACGCAAAAGCTGTCGAAGAAAAAGGTGTTGATAATGTTGATAAGGAAGACTTTACTTATCCGGGCCCAATACCTAAAACTAAGGAAGCAGTTATTATAATGATCTGTGATGCCGCGGAGGCTATGTCGCGCATTGCAAACAAAACCAGAAAAGATTTAGAAGAAATGGTCGAAGGTATTATTTTGGAGAGAATACGTGAAAAACAGTTTGTTCACTCAGATATTACTACCTCAGAGTTACATATGATTAAAGATACAATTGTGAAGAATTTGGTAGCAATAAGTCACAAACGAGTTGAATACAAAACTACCAAAGTTGATATTGAAGGTGACTCTGCCGCTGAATAGTCCTTTAGAATTTAAGAGATATTAATATCTGTTAGAGCTAGTCAGAACCGTATGTGAAGTTAGAGTTGCTGCAACATTTTTCGGGCGCGTGGTATGAAAGCTGAAGTAGGGTACTGAATAATGAAATTTTTATACTCCTGTTTAGCTTCTTTGATTTTTCCAAGCTTTATCATGCATTCGGCAACCATTGCCGAGGCATTATCAGCTCTACCAGTTCTATCATCAGTGGCATTCCTAAAAAGCTGCAGAGCTTTTTTATACTGTTTTAACCCATAAGCTGATTCCCCTAGCCAATAGTCAATTTCAGCTGCAGCTGTAGTGCCTTTCTTATAATTACTTCTTAGTCGATCCAACTGTCTGGTAGCATTTCTATAGTCCTTTTTGCTAATACTATTCATAGCCACTTTATAAGTCATTGATTTAAGCAGTTCATTTAAGTCATTGATTCCTTCATTGTTTTGATTAGTATTAGTTTGTTTCAAAACAGGTGATTTATTTGCTACTTCTTTCTTACTGTCTTTTTGTTTGTCAGCTAATGCTTCATCAGAGAGTAATTTATAGCCTGTGAGCTGTTTTTTGGATTTCGTTTTATCTTTTTCGGAAGAATGACTTTTAAGCGGGGTGCTTTTTCTGTCTTGGATTATTTCTGAGACTTGTTTCTTTAGTGTTTTTACATCCTTGTCGATGGCATCTACTTTTTCCTCCATCACTATGAAATTATCTGAGATCTCTTCTATCAATTCACTTTGTTGAATAAAAGTTTCATTGATTGCATTAACTTGGTTTTGCAAGGTTGGCAGACCTGTTGTAGCTACAGAAGTAGGTGTATTCTTTTCATTAGTATTTATTTTTTTCTGAAAGGAAGGATTGCGCTCTACAAGCTCCTTGGTAAGCATAGCTATTTCATCAGCTTCTTCTTTGGATATTTCAGGTATTTCCAAATTAAGATCCGAGGTTGTAGCAGAGTTAGCTTCTACCGTTTCTTTCAGATCTTGAGAGAAGTCCAGTTCACTATCTAAATGATCGGATTCCAGACCTTGTTGTTCAGGCTCATAATCACTATTATTGGGCTCGGCATCGATTAGATATTGGTTTCTATTACCATCCCTTACCTGAGAAGGAGTCACGCATGAACTGACAATAATGCAGAAGGCTACTATTGTCAGTATGGTTTTTAAAGGCCAGCCATCTCTTGTTTCACAAGAAACAAGTTCAATCAAAACCCTTCTATTCATAGGACATTCCAAATACTATCACATCTTTTCTTACATTCTGTTTTCAAAGCATGTGCCAATGGAATGAATATTTATGATTCTAAAGCTTCTATTTCCGGTAAAAAATAAGATTCATCTTAGAAGCAGGATCTTATTGATAATCCTTAATCCGTGATATATCAGTCAAAGCCCTTGTGCCGATATATCCTCTATCCTTACGCTCAATGGCTTTAAGACAAGAAGCATATATTGTTTGCCAGTTTAGCTCATAATGCTCCATCAACTCAAAAGGCTCTCCGGATCTGCCAAATTGATCCGCCATACCAACAAATTCCATTGGTACGGGGTAGTTCTTGACAACTGATTCTGCTACAGCAGCTCCAAGTCCTCCGTGTACCTGGTGCTCTTCTGCAGTTACTATTGCACCACATTCGCTTGCGGCAGAGACAACAGCATCATTATCAAGTGGCTTGACCCAAGCACAGTTTACAACACGCGCCGAGATACCCTTTTTCTTACTGAGTTCTTCGGCGGCAACTAAAGCGGCCCATACTAAATGTCCATTAGCAAAGATTGCAACGTCATTGCCTTCACGGAATGTGAATGCTTTACCATATTCAAATGGAGTATCCTCCGTAGTAAACATTGGAACACTAGGGCGCCCAAATCTTATGTAGAAGGGTCCTTGCATCTGACCAGCTAAGATCGTAGCTCGTTTTGTTTCAAGATAATCGCAGGGGACTACCAGGTTGAGATTGGGAAGAGCTCGAAGAAATGATACTTCTTCCATTGACTGATGGGTAGCACCATCTGGTCCTACAGTTAGTCCTGAGTGTCCGCCACCAATTTTGACATTTGCTTCATTGTAGCATACAGATATTCTCAATTGGTCTGCATTACGAAATGCTGCAAAAGCAGAATAGCTGGAAAAGAATGGTATCTTACCAGAAAGAGCAAGACCTGCTGCAACTGTCGTTGCATTCTGTTCAGCAACCCCAACAGAGATGAATCTCTCAGGAAATTCTTTCATGAAAAGAGAAGTCATAACTGAGCCCGATACATCTGCTCCAATTGCTACAACATTCTGATCTTTTTTACCTAATTCGACAAGCCCTTCGCCGAATCCGACTCTAGTAGCCTTATTGCCGTATTCTTTCAAGTCTTTCATTATTGACAGTTTTTGGTTCGGATTATTAATTAAGTTCTTTCAAGGCTTCTTTTGCCTGATCAATCGAAGGTGGCTTACCATGCCAGCCGTATTGGTCTTCCATGAAGCTAACACCTTTACCCATATATGTCTTAGCAACTATACATGTAGGTTTACCGTTTCGGCCTTTCCGAGCATTTTGTTCAAATTGATTAAAGGCTTTATGTATCTGATCATAATCATGACCATCAATTTCTATTACATCAAAATTGAAAGCACTAAATTTATCAGTAATTGGGTAAACCGATAGTATATCCTTAACTCTTCCATCAATTTGGCAGTCGTTATTGTCAACTATCCAGCACAAATTTGAAAGATTATGTGCTCCGGCTGCCATTGCTGCCTCCCAAACAGCACCTTCTTGTAGTTCACCATCACCTGTTATACAGAAAACCTTACGATTATTACCATCTATAATCAGATCAGACATTGCCATACCTACTGCTATTGATACACCCTGGCCCAGAGAGCCAGAAGATGTCTCGATACCAGGTATATTCATATCAAGTCCGGGATGGCCTTGTAACCTGCTGTCAACCTTTCTGAGAGTGCTGAGTTCCTCTACAGGGATATAACCCATTCGTGCTAGAGTGGCATACTGTACAGGTGCCATATGGCCTGCAGATAGTACAAACCTGTCACGGCTATCCCAATCAGGATTTGCTCTATCATATTTCATGTATCCACCAAAGTGCATTACGGTCATTATATCGGCAATACCTAACGGACCTCCGGTATGACCAGATTTGGCAAGTTGGAGAGAGCCTATTATATCACGGCGTATTATATTAGCCATGTCCTTTAGCTCAGTAAATTCTTCAGAAGATCGTCTTCTATTATCGAAGACTTGCTGGGGGAAGTCGTATATCTGACTCATCTATACCATTATAATATGTAAGATTCGAGCGAATACAAAATTAAGAAAGGTTGATGCTAATAGCCAATAGTGTTTTCCACCAGTTTTACCAATAGTCTTGTTTGAAATGAATTAGAAGCCAAATGATCTGACATTTTGTCAATATATCCTGACTTGAGCAAAAGTGGTATTTAATTCGTAATAACTGTCGTTAATAGATCCTGTCCCAAAAAGGGACTGGCTTTTCTTTGCTAAATTGCAGATTGCCAAAAGGGCGCTTACAGTGAATCATATTAAGTATAGAAAATGTTAGGTTTAATTAAAAAGATACTTGGTGGGACTAAATCTGATAAAGATGTAAAAGAATTACAACCGCTAGTTGATGAAATCAATGAAATATACAAAGGGCTTACTTCTCTTTCAGATGAACGGTTATCTGATAAGACTACAGCCTTCCGAGAAAAAATTAAGAGTAATAACTCTGAGATAGTTGCTGAGCTTGAAGAGCTTAACAGAGAGCTCCGAGATGATAGTCTGGATGCTAAGAGTACTTTTGAAGCTCATGAGCGTAGGGATGAACTTGAACAAGAGTTATTTGAAAGTACGCAAGCCACTCTCGATGATATACTACCTGAGGCTTATGCTGTTGTTAAAGAAGTTTGCCGAAGGCTGACTGAGCGTAAGTATGCTTATGAATATGCAGGGAATCATAATATCTGGAATATGATTCCTTATGATGTACAACTAATGGGTGGAATAGTCATACATCAGGGTAAAATTGCTGAGATGCAGACGGGTGAAGGTAAGACACTTGTTTCTATCATGCCTATGTATCTGAATGCTTTACCTCAAAAGGGTGTTCATCTGGTGACTGTAAATGATTATCTAGCTCGTAGAGATTGCGAGTGGATGCAACCTGTTTTTGATTTTCTTGGTATTACGGTTGGTTCTTTACAAGCCAATATGCCTAATAACTTAAGGCAAGAGCTGTATCAGAAAGATATAACATACGGAACCAATAATGAGTTTGGTTTTGATTATCTGCGCGATAATATGGTTACTAATGCAGAGCACATGGTGCAGAGAGGGCATTGGTTTGCTATTGTAGATGAAATTGACTCAGTATTAATAGATGAAGCCAGGACACCTCTGATTATATCAGGGCCTGTTGGAGCTACTAATCAGAAATATTCAGAAATGAATCCGAGAATTCAGAAGCTTGTGCAAGAACAGACACGACTTGTGAATAAGGTTTTAAGTGAAGTGCAGAATTTGGTTGGTAGTCAGGATAAAGGTGAAAAAGAAAAGCTTGGAGTTGCTCTGCTAACTGCTTATAGAGGTTTGCCAAAGCATAAACGGTTGCGTAAGATGTTACAAGACCCGAATAATGCTAAATTACTCAATGAGACAGAATTGGTCTATCTCCAGGATCAAGGCAGGAAAATGAAAGAAATTGATGAAACTCTTTACTATATCATTGAAGAGAAAAATCATCAAATAGATGTATCGGAAATGGGCCGGGAACTTCTTACTAAATCAGGTGAAGATCCGGATATGTACTTGCTTCCTGATATTGCTGCTGAGATGAGTGATATTGAGGGTGATGAGACTCTTAAGCCAGAAGCTAAGCAAGAAAAAATAGATGAAATTAATAGACAATTTTCTGAGAGAAGTGATATTATTCATACAATGAATCAATTGTTAAGGGCGCATTCTCTCTATGATAACGATGTTGACTATGTAGTGCAGAGTGGTAAAGTACAAATAGTTGATGAACATACCGGGCGTATTCTTGAAGGTAGAAGATATTCAGATGGTTTACATCAGGCTATTGAAGCCAAAGAGGGGGTTAAGGTAGAGCGTGATACTCAAACTTTTGCTACAATTACTCTACAAAATTATTATAGGCTTTATCATAAGCTAGCCGGAATGACTGGTACCGCTGAGACTGAGGAAGGGGAATTTGACAAAATATATAATCTGGATGTGGTAGTTATACCAACTAATCGGCCTGTAGTCAGAGATGACAAACAGGATTATATCTACCGAACCCAACGTGAGAAATTTAATGCTGTCATAGATGAGATTCAAAAGCTTCAGGATGAAGGCCGTGCTATACTTGTAGGTACTGCTTCAGTGGAAGTCTCGGAATTGCTTTCTAAAATGTTACAAAGAAAAAAGATTAAGCATAGTGTTCTTAATGCAAAACAGCATGATCGTGAAGCTGATATTGTAGCTCAGGCTGGCCGGAAAGGTGCTGTTACAATTGCTACTAATATGGCTGGTAGGGGTACGGATATTAAACTTGATCCTGAAGTCAAAGAGAACGGGGGACTGGCTATTATCGGTTCGGAAAGGCATGATTCTAGAAGAATTGATAGACAACTAAGAGGACGTGCAGGAAGGCAGGGTGATCCAGGTAGTTCTAGATTCTATCTGTCAATGGAAGATAAGTTAATGCGCTTGTTTGGTGGTGATAGGATGGCGTCAGTGATGCAGTCTATAAAGATACCGGAAGGTGAGCCTATCGAGCATTCTATGATGTCGAAAACCGTAGAAAGAGCTCAGAAAAAGGTGGAAGAGAATAACTTTGCAATTCGCAAGAGACTTTTGGATTATGATGATGTGATGAATAAACAGCGTGAAGTGGTTTATAAGCGTCGTGCTTATGCTTTGCGTGGTGAAAGGCTTAGAGGTGAGATATTTGAGTATCTTGAAGAAATTGCCGAGGATTGGTATGCACAGCTTATGGAGAGTCCAGATGAGATAACTCTTGTGGTAAACGAGATACGTAGCTCACTGCTTATTGATCCGAAGCTGACTAAAGAGAAAGCACAGGATATGACACAGCAAGAATTTGTAGACTATGTTTTGGAAGAGTCTAAAAAATTCTATGATCGCAAAGAAGAAATGCTAGGTATGGATTTTATGAGGCAACTCGAGAAAGTTGCTGTTCTGCAAACCATAGATGAAAAATGGAAAGAGCATTTGAGAGTTATGGATAACCTCAAAGAGGGGATTCATCTCCGATCATATGGTCAGAAAGATCCTTTGCTTGAATATAAAAAGGAAGCATTTGATCTATTTCAGGGGCTTGTTTTCGAAATCAATAAGCAAACTGTAAACTTTGCATTCAGGTATTTTCCCCAAATGGCTGCCAGAGATGAGGATGGTAATCTCAGACCCGTTGGTAATGCCCAGCCTCCCCAAACTCCTGAGGGAGATAAGGGGTCAACTCCAAACACTGCAAAACCAAAAAGAAGGCCTATAGGTGCTGCTCCCGCTTTTGCTAATACTAGCTCTACTACTCCTATGACTTTTTCTCGCCCTACTACTTCATTTGAGAGTGCCGGTGGTTCTAAAGGAGCCCCCAGGCATGAATCACCTAAAGGGGAGAATGCATCAACTGTCAGTAAGACTGTAGTTAGAGAGCAACCCAAAATAGGTAGGAATGATATTGTAACAGTTATCTATAATGATGGAAGGCAGGAGACTGGTAAATTTAAAAAGTACGAGTCTGATATCGAATCCGGACTTGCTGAAATAGCGAACCAATAATGCTGTTAGTCGTTCATGAAATAATCAAGTGTAGATAGTAATTGTGTTTTTGATATGAAGCTGTTAAAGATAATTATTACTTCTTTTTTACTTTTCAGTTTTAATTCTTCCATAAACGCGCAACCGAGTAATCCCGGAAGTGGGATGGGGGAAGAGGGTATCTGCTATCCGGTTCTTATTACTTATCGTGGTGCTACCAACCGAATAATTAAGATCGAGTATGACAGCCTAAGCGGTAATGCTATCCGGATGGTCACTACTTATGATGATGGATTTACTTATGCTAAGCTTTTTGACCGTACAAGGGCAGGAAGATATAAGATAACTGACTATAATTCTGGTAATGAATATAAATCTACCAAGTTTATATCGCTTGGTGGAGGTGGTGTATGGCGTTCGACTTATTCAATAAATGGCGATTTTCAGAATGGTATTGATAGTAGCCGAGTTGAATTTGGTGAAGTATCATTTCGTAAAGATACAATTTTGATGAGTGGTGTATTTCATGATATTGCCAATGACGGTGATACAACTAGGAATGAGATCTTAGTGAGATTAGATGAGAATGGTAATCATAAGACCAGGGAGATTTATAATAACAGTGAACTTACCATGATTGTATTTTATGATCAGTACGAGAGCAGATTTAATCCGGTATCATTTATGGAAAGCTTAACGCTTAATTATCTACCGATGAATATTTTCAGAAAACAGACTATTATCACTTATCTGGAGGGCAAACCTCAGGAAAAGAAAGTTTACCGATACGAAATTGATTATGATAAAGATTTACTCCCGAAACATATTGAGAGGAAATTGGGAGATGAGACTGTTGAGACTTGGGATATTATATATGACTGTCAAAAATGAAATAGCTATTATTTTTTCTTAGTCTAAAAATCTTTTAAGTTCTTCAGGTTTTGGAATACGACAAGTATCGCTTCTGCCAAATATCTTGTATCGATTGTTAGATATTATATTATAAAAAAAATCTGTGAGTCTTATTGGCAATATGCTTCCTACAGATAAAATTCTGTAGGGCTGCTCCAAAATTTTTAAAATTTCGAAGACGGCGGTAGATTTTTTATAGACTTTACCTCCCTTTAATAAAGTTAGTGACTGCAGACTATTCTGATGATTGTCAATACCATTTTCTTGAGCAGTAAGGCCTTGTAAGGGAGCAAATAAGAATACACTCTTCCTATCAATTGAGATCAGGAAATCCACGAATCTGTTACAAAGTCCGCATACTCCATCGAAAAAGACTATTGGTTGTTGAGATTTCATTTGACTAGTGATACGGTTTATATAGTCTTTGGTTCTAGGGTTATTCTCTAGTGACAATTGTCATTCTTTGTATTCGTCTGATATCAAGGTAACTTCATATCATTATTAATGTTTAAAAACAATATTTACCGATCAATTAATTGAACTAGGCAATTATATATTTATGGATTACAGACAATACGATGTAGTAATAGTCGGCGGCGGTGTTTCTGGACTAGCCTGTGGATTAATGCTGGGTTCTGGTGTGGAGATGCATGAATCAGCTTTGGATAAGAGGATATTAATACTAGATAATGATAGATCTGATGCTAAAAGAGGGGTATTTAACAATGCGTTGGGCATTGATAAAGGACTTGATGGTAGGGAATTACTTGAGAAATCTCGCAGTCAGGTACTTTCTTATAAATCTGTAACAATTGAAAGAGCAACTGTAATTACAGTAGAGAGGATCAAAGAGGATTCTTTTGCTGTAACGACCCATAAGAAAGAAGTAATAAGTGCTACCCGCATTGTTTTGGCAACTGGTTTCAGGGGCTTTCATATAAAAGGTATTGAAGTGGAAACTCAAAGATTCCCTAGAACAACAAATGACTCTCGGGTTATGTTACCGAATATTGGCTATAGGGTCAGTAGTAATTTCTTTGTTTGTGGTTTACTTTCTGGGCACAGCTCTCAGTGGGCTATTGCTAGTGGTAGTGGAGCGCAAGTAGGTATTGAGATACTAAGTGATTGGGCAGGTGAATGGAAAGTTGTTCATGATAAGAATGGACAATAAAAAAGCCTGATCTTAAATAAGATCAGGCTTGAAAAGTTTATATGAAGTTAACGTGTCTTAAGACTTCTTTTTAGAAGCAGCTACAGCAATTATTATTACTACAACGGCAATACCAAGAACAAGCCATAACATTCCACTACCTTCTTCACTATCTTCTTCTGCTTCATCTTCCGACATTTCAGCTGTATCGTCTGTTAAGCCTCCATTGTCAATCTCTTCCAAAATTTCTTCATCGGTAGTATTATCTGTTTCAGGTTCTGATGATTCATCCATTGCATCAGTCGAAGCTTCAGAATCTGTATCTTCAGTACCTTTTTCTCTTCTCTCTGTTTTGATAACCTGTGAACCCTCTTCTACCTGAGTAGTATTAGTGCGACGGTCTGTTTTGATTGTCTGTGTATTCTCTTCACCTTGAGCAATATCTGCAGTATTTTCAAGTGAGATAGAGGCTGAAAATGCTAGTAATAGAGCAAGAATTATAACAGATGATTTCAGCAATACATTTTTCATAGGTTTCCCTTTATGATAATTATATGATTATTTGTCTTGACTAATTTTGTATCGATAAACAGCAAATATAGCCAAAAGTCCGAGTATTACAAGTATAATATATGTTCTGGTACTTGACTCATTAGGACTTTCCTCTGATAAGTTTTCCTTCTTCACTATCTGGTCAGTTTGTTCATCCGGTTGATTATCGATTGCTTTGATACTATCGTTCTGTGTTGTTTCATTAGTATCTACTTTTTGGTATTCATCGCTTTCATTAGCTTCTTCTAGCTCCTGCCGCACTACCTCAGTTCCAAGCCCTTCTCCAAGTTGAGAATAAACAGGTAATACTATACTAAAAAACATTGATAGTAAAATTATAGTCAAGTTTTTCATTTTTCCTCGAATATTTTTTCTGAATTATTAACTACTTAACTTCTCTATTTAGTAGATATTGCAAAATAGCCGAAAATAGAAGACCCGCTCATCGAGCGGGTCTTCTATGATAAATACATACTGTTTACCTAATCAGATCAATAGCTATATTTAATACCTAGGTTAAAGGTTTGGCCAATCTCATAAGATTCAACAGTAAATACTTCGTCGTTTAATTCCTGGTAAGTAAGGAAAGGTGCATTCAGAATATTATTAATTCTGAATGTTAGTTTCCAATTGTCAGTTACCATTTGGTTAAGATTAAAGTTCACGTCAGGAATAATAGAAACTTCTCCATCTGAAATCCTTCCTCTGACTTCATACAAGTCCGGAGCACCTCCAAAACCAGTCTGAGTCAGTCTCTCACCCCACATGTTAAAGCTAAGAGAAGTATTTGTACCCCAATCTTGGTTATTATAACCAAGATTGAAATTCACAATATATGGTGATTGAGCTATGAATGGTCTCGTAGTTGGGTAATTAGGGTTAATATTCCTGTATTGTTCAAGTTCCGATGCCAGAAGTTCTGTTTCAGATTGAGTTAGGGTGAAATTAACAGCAAAGTTGAATCCTTCCAGAGACTCCCATAGCGTAACAAGATCTTGGCGGAATTCAAACTCAAGTCCGTACAGATTTCCAGTAGGTACATTTACATAATATACCTGCCCACCTGATGCTTGCGGATTAAGCTGTTTGACAATAGGATTTTCAAAGTTTTTATAGAATCCACTAACAGCTATTACTTCTCCAGGGTTTGGGAACCATTCCCAGCGGAGGTCAGCATTCCAAATTCTAGTTCTTTCCAGATTTTCATTCCCTCTGAAAAAGAAGCCTCCTATGAAGTCAACCGAAGAGAATGGTGCTAATTCACGAAGATTAGGCCTTGCTACTGTTCGCGAGCCCGATAGTCTTAGATTTTGTTCATCTGTCAATGAATATATGAAATTCAGAGAGGGTAAAGGATCGAAGACTTCAATACTACCTACAGAACCATTTCCAGCTTCAACTTCCATCTTGGTATATTCACCTCTCAAGCCAAAAACTGTTTTCAGTTCTTTGCTTAGATCATAAGTCATCATACCGTATATAGCAGAAATCAATTCTGTTCCAGTATATTTATTTGATGACTGAGTCTGATTTAGGTACGTATTACCAAGAAGGACTCTATTTGGATTACTGGGATCGGGACCAAGTATCCCAAAATTACTATTGTCAAAAAAGTCTGCAAAACCATCATTGACATCACTATCCGAGAAACCGACATAGTCTTCTCCAGGTTGATTTGGAGTAGTTAGTTGGAATCTAAGCTCAGAGAAATCTCTTTCCTTATACGTATTGTATGTTCCAAACTTCAATTCATCACTGCTTGATTTATCATCTGTCATTGGTATCACAATATCAGCTTTTCCAGTGTACTGTACATCAGTCAGATCTCTGTAAAAATGAAAAGGAAGCTGTAATTCATTATCATTGATGATATATACTGTTTCACCATTGATATCAGTGGAGTAATATGAGAATAATCTCATATCAGGTTCATATTGAGAGGAGCCGGTTAATCCTCCTAGCCATGTGAGTTTGATATCATTATTACTTCCAAAGACATGTTTACCTTTTAATTGTCCACTTATCAAGTCTCTTTCAACAAATGCAATATTATTTGCATAATAATCGTGAGCAACTGCTATGGCACCAGGCCATCTTCCTACCAGTGAACCTGCATTCTCGTCACCTTCATGATTGAACATACCTTCGATTGATATTTCATTGAAGTCATTGATCTTGAATGCAGTAGATAGAATACCTCCCCAAGAAGAAGTTTTAGTGGATTGAAGACCTGTCGTAGTTATAAATGGATTAAGCGCTCCCTGGCCACCTTGGTTATATTCGTTTGTCGTAAGTAACCAGTCTTGCTTCATTGAATAGCCACGACTGAAGTTGAAACTGAAATTATAGCCAATAGCCTTTTCATCTTCAAAATCAAATCTATCACCGAATCCGACTGATGCTCCAAAATTCATAAGTGAAGATTCTGATTCAGGTACAAAAGGAGTATTAAAAGACCTTGCAGACCTGGAATATGTATTTTGTGCTTCTGTATTGTTTTTATCTCTCGCTCTGATATATAAGTTTGAACCTAAAGCATTTCTGTTGGCTTCAGATTCATAGAATGCAGGGAGCTCTCTGGAGCCATCATCTATCCCAAGAAAATCAGTTGATCCGTTTATTGGGTCAGTAATAAAATTGTCATTTAATGAAGATATAGTGTTATAGCCAACTGATAGTCCCGCATTCATATAAAACTGATCAGGTAGAGACTTAGTTGTTATATCGACATTTCCACCAGTGAAATTACCTGGTTGATCAGGAGTAAATGTTTTTTTAGTAACAATATTCTCTATCATATTAGAAGATATGATATCCATATTGGCACTGTTCCTGTATGGGTCTGTAGAAGGTAATGTAGTACCATTTAGTTGAGAGATTGAGTATCTATCACCTAAGCCCCTCATGACAACATATTTGCCACCTTCTATTGTTGCTCCAGTTACTTGTTTCATTGATTCGGCAGAGTTTGAAGCTCCGAGATTACTGATCTGCTCAGCAGATATACCGTCTTGCACATTTATAGAGTTTTTCTGTAGTGAAAGAAGAGCAGCTTCATTATTATTTATGCGCTCGGCCGTAACAACTATTTCATCAGTCATTTTGCCATCTACATTCATACCAACATTGATAGTAGTTACTTTGCCTTCTTTAATCTCAATGTCTTTTATCACTTTATCAGCATAAGAAATATACTTGACTGTGATTGAATACTTTCCTGGTTTTAGGCTTATCTGATATTGGCCATAGATATCAGTACGGGAGCCTTTGCTCTTATCTTCATTCACTTGTACAGTACCCCCTATAAGCTCTTCGCCACTATCTGAATCAAAGACCTTTCCTTTTAGGATACCTTCTGCTAGTGAGTAAGACAGAGCTAGAAGTAAAGTGAATACTAATAATGATACTTTTTTCATCTTGATATCGTGTATAGATTTTTTTACAAAAAACGCGGGCCAGACATTAATAAGTTATGTCTATGCCCGCGTGAGAGGAGTTATGTGTGAGCCTTAAAGGCTTAGTTCTGGATATATCCCATTTGTGAAAGTGCAGTCCAACCGTCCATCCAAGTAGTCTGGGAAGCAGGATCGAAAGCTCCTTTATAACCAGGATTCTCAAGTCCAGGAACTTGGGCTAGATTAGAGCTTACTAAACCAGTGTTAGTAGGAACTGGGTTGATACCTTTTGCACCAGCATTACGGCTAGTGTTCATGATACCAGGATCACCAATTGAGTTATTGTTTTGCTCAAGATAGTTTGATAAGTAAGAACCAGTTGCGTCATCAGCATCTTTAGTAACATTGATCACGCTAGGTGCGCCACCGTCAGCTGGATCAAAAACAAATGTATTTCTATTGCCGCCAACCCAGAATATATTACTTTCAATCTTTATCATACCTTTCTCAAGTTTAGAGTATGAATCCATTCCAGATGGATCTTTATCAGCTGGTAGATCTTCAACTTCAATACCATAGCCATTTACACCAGTAACGATAGAGTTGTAGAATTGACCACCGAAACCATCTCTCATAACCATACCAAGAGTATTGTCTTCAGAGCTGGCATCGTTTCCAGATCCAATGAAAGTAGCGTTAGCTATTGCAGCACTAGTGTAGCGAGGATCATCATCAGGTGAAGCACCATCCCATTCCGCCATAGCATTACCAGTAGTAGCACCTTTCAGAGCAAATAGGTACTGTCCGCTTCCTTGCCATCCCAAGTCTAAGTCGAAACAGTCATCTTCAGAGAAAGCAACAGCAAAATATTTGATAGAAACATTACCACCGAAAATTTCAATACCATCATCAGAAGAAGCAAATGATTCAACATATTCGATTGTTGTACCAGAACCAACTCCACCAAGAGTCAGGCCTTGTATCTCATCACCCGGAGCGAGCTCAGCACCAGTGTGTCTGATTGATACATATCTTAATACGCCAGAATTATCATTATCCTGAGTACCGCCATAAGTAGTTTCATCTACAGGATCGATACCTTCAACATTATTGGTTAGAGAGCCTTTGTTAGAAATACCTGCATAACCCAAAAGTACCAGACCGCCCCAAAGCTGATTATCAGCTCCAGTAAGATCAGTCATATTTTCAATGTCATCATCAATTGAAGTAAAGACGATTGGTTCGTCAACAGTCCCTTCAGCCATTATCTTTGCACCTCTTGTAATTACAAGAGCCGTAGTACTTTCGCCCGGTACTTCTTTAGCTTTGATTACAGTACCTTCTTCGATATCAAGAGTCATTCCACTAGGAATGTATATGATACCTTCAAGGGTATAAGTATTAAGTTTGTAGAAATGAAGTGTTGAAGTAGCTTCATCATAGTCAGGGTGCGCCAAAAGGTCAGTAGAAGCTGTAATATCATAAGCAACAGGATCCGGATCCGGATCAACGATAGGACCATCATCGTCGTCTTCGCAGCTTGTGATAATTAACATGCCCATTGCAAGGGCCAAAAGATACCATAGTTTTTTCATAATTCTCTTCTTTAACCTGAGAATAATTGAACAATTAGTGTTTGTGTTTTTACATTATTCTCAAACTTAGTTTGCTATTGTTAGCCCGTAATTAATTAAGCGTTAAGATTACTTAACAGTGTTTGGTCAGTTCTCCACATATACTTTATTTTAACTATGAATTAACTTCAGCTTAATATTCAACCAGTAGTTTGTGGCTTCTGTAGGTGGCAGTGCTACAAAATGTATAAGCCTGCTCCTTCTTATAGTTCTTATTAGATAACTATCTTATATTAATTAAACTAGGTGCTTATAGTATGCTTACCTCTCACATCAGAAGCGTAGCTATAATTTGCGCGGTACTTTTGGTTAGTGCCGTATCACTAGCTGCCCAAGGTCAGGGCGCGTTTACAGGTCTTGTTGTTGATAATGCCGGAGGCATACCTCTGCCTGGGGCTCGGATTACCTTCCCTGAACTTGAAATAGGTGGATGGACCGATAATAGAGGTGAATTTACGATTGTAAATATACCTCAGGGAACACATGTTATCGAACTTACCTATATAGGTTATCAGACTTATGTGTCAAAGGTTGAGATTGTAGCCGAAAAGACTTCTTATAAGCTGATCAAGATGATCGAAGCAGATATAGAAACTGAAGAAATAGTAATTGTTGGTGATGCATTGCGGGGCCAGGCAAGGGCTTTGAATCAGCAGCGAAGTACTATCAACACTACTAATATTGTTTCTTCTGACCAGGTAGGTAGATTCCCTGATGCTAATGTCGGTGATGCAATGAAGAGAATACCGGGTATAACAGTTCAGTATGATCAGGGTGAAGCTCGATTCGGATTGATCAGAGGTACTGCTTCAAGACTTAATTCAGTAACTATAAATGGAGATAGGATACCTTCAGCTGAAGCTGAAAATCGTTCTATACAGTTAGACCTCATACCAGCCGATATGATTCAGACAATTGAGGTAAGTAAAGCTATTACGCCAGATATGGATGCTGATGCAATAGGTGGATCAATAAATCTTGTTACAAGAGGTGCTCCCTATGATGAAAGACTTTCACTTACAGCAGCTTCGGGATACAATGCACTTCGTGGCGCACCAATATGGACAGGAGCTTTTGTCTATGGAAACAGATTGATGGATGATAAACTGGGACTTATCGTTTCAGGTTCATATTATGATCATACTCTTGGTTCGGATAATATTGAAGCAGAATGGGACAGAGATTTAGATGGAAACAATGATCCTTATATCACTAATTTTGAGATTAGAGATTATGAATTACAAAGGATAAGAAGATCAGTTTCGGTAGGCCTTGATTATTCTTTCGATGAAGATAATACAGTATATTTAAATACAATGTATAACTGGCGTGATGACTGGGAGAATAGATATAGAGCTAGATATGTACTGGATAATCCACCAACCAATGGAGTATCTCAAGAGGGAGAGATAAGAAGACAGACAAAAGGTGGAATAAATGACGATAGAGTTGATAATGCAAGACTTGAGGATCAAAGAACTTATAATATAGGGTTGAATGGGGAGCATTTACTTTTTAACTCCTGGAAACTAACTTGGCAAGGTAATTATGCTCAAGCTTCGGAAGAAAGACCTAACGAAAGGTATATAGAGTGGCGTAATAGAGATGTACCAATTACAGTTGATATCTCTGACCAGGAGAAGCCGGTAGTATTAGAAACAACAGCTGACAGAGATCCTTCTACATTTTCTCTTAGAGAAATAACTGAAGAAAATCAGAATACTACTGATACAGATATGAATGCCAGAATTGATCTTGAGATCCCAATTCTGGAGGGAGAATATAAGAATTCCATTAAGTTCGGAGGCCGCTATCGCGGCAAAAGCAAAGATAGAAACAATAACTTCTTTGAATATGAGCCATTAAGCGAGTACGGAAGTATGGCTGATCTAGGGCTGGAAAACAAAACTGTAAGCGACTATCTTGCTGGTAATTACAGTTCAGGGCAGTTTACCGATAGGGCAGTGCTTGGCAGTCTTGATCTTATGAATAGTAGTTTATTCAACCGAACGGATGTTAAAGAAGAATATGCTGCTGCTAATTTTGAAGCAACTGAAGTCATTACAGGTGGTTATATCATGCTCAAGCAGGATATTGGTGCCGATCTAAATATCATTGCTGGTCTAAGATTAGAGAATACATCAATAGACTATACAGGTAACTCATTCAATGAGGATGACGAATCGGTAACAGAGTTGACGGCCGATCAATCTTATATTAACTTTCTGCCTTCTGTACTTGCCAGATATCAATATGACCAAAACTGGATTACGAAAGCATCAGTAACTACTTCACTTGCACGTCCGAATTATTATGATCTGGTGCCATATCGTGTAATTAATCTTGAAGATAATGAAATAGCAGTAGGTAACCCTGAGCTCGAGCCTACTACTGCAATTAATTTTGATCTGATACAGGAAATATACTTTGAAGAGATAGGTTTGGTTTCTGTAGGAGGTTTTTTCAAGATACTAGATAATTATATTTTTAACCAGGTAAGCCGTGATATAGAGGTAGATGGAAATACATATGATATTTATGAAAGACCTGAGAATGGAGAAGGAGCTAAAATCTATGGTGCTGAGGTAGCATTCCAGAGAAAATTAGATTTCCTTCCCGGCTTTCTGAAGGATTTTGGCCTCTTTTTCAACTATACATTGACCGAGTCATCGTTGGATGGTGAATTGCCTGGAGCAGCTGAAAGAGCTGATGAAAATGCGGAGTATGGATTTAACGATGATGACATTCAGTTAGCTGGTACCGCAAATCATATGCTAAACGTGTCGCTTTTCTATGAAACTGAGGATATATCTACGAGATTATCTATTAATTATACCAGTGATTATGTTGATGAATATGGTTCTTCAGCATTCTTTGATAGATATTATGGTGAGCAACTTTTTGTAGATTTTAATGCTTCATACCGTATTATACCTACTTTAAGAGTTTTCCTTGAGGCAAATAATCTAACAAATCAACCTCTTTTCTATTACCAGGGAGTTGAAGGAAGACTTATGCAAGCTGAATACTATAACTCAAGATTTAATTTCGGCTTTAAATATGATATGTGAACCAATAAATGCCCTTACTACTCAGCTGAGTAGTAAGGGCATGGTACTATTATGAAACTATCTAAGATATTATTTTTTGCTGTTGTATTCTTCTTGGTTTTTATAGTGGCAGGATGCAACACTGAGAAAGAAACTAAAAGTGTTTATGATGCGCTGCCAGTTTCAACCGAAATTAATAATTGTGATACTGTTAATGGTGTATTATATGGTCAGCATATTGTTATAGGCGAAATATCTCAAGATAATCTACCCGAAGTTTCGGGTTTAGCATCAAGTAGTATAGAAGGTTTGCTTTGGATGATTAATGACAGTGATAATAAGCCTTACTTATATCTTGTAGATTTTGCAGGAAGAGTTAAAGGGGCTATTGAATTACCTGAAGAACAAAAAGACTGGGAAGATTTGGCTCTTTCACATTATAATGATACAACCAAGATCTATATCGGAGATATAGGGAATAACAAAAGAAAACGCAGTAAGCTGGAGCTTATAGAAATAGATGAAAAAAAATGTCTTGATCTCATTATGGCTACAAGTGATGCACAAGTAATTTTGATTCCTGCTGAAAGCTATACCAAAATTGAGATTGAGATGCCTGAAGAGGTATTTGACTGTGAATCTTTGTTTTGCGATCCACTTAATAACATACTATATCTTGTTTCCAAGCGGGAAGAGAACAATATTGTATTCCAATTAGTTCAGAAGGAAAGTGGGCATTATCGGGCAGAACCTATTATGAAGATTCCTTACTTCTTTATTACTGCTGCTGATATATCTGCTGATGGTAAGCAGATTATTATGAAAAGCTATCACAATATTTATCTCTGGAATAGATCAATTTCTGAAACAGTCAAAAGCACACTATTAAATAAGCCTACATGTATTAATTACGTACCTGAGGCACAAGGTGAATCAATTTGCTTCATCAATGACAACTATGATTTTATTACAACAAGCGAATTAAGAAATGAGATGAAAACCGCTAATATAAGGCTATACAATAGGAGATCTAATGGGAAATAATAGCTGGATAATGATATTACTAAGTATCATATTTATTGCAGTATTTGTTGCATGTGATCAAGACCAGAATTCTGATGATAGTAATCAGATAGAGAGTTTACTGACTCCGGATAAGGTTGAAGCTTATAAGGTGTCAGACCCGACTCCTAATGATACTGATGATCCCGCCGTTTGGATCAATAAGACTGATCCATCAAAAAGCATACTCATAGGGACAGATAAAGATACCGAAGGAGGACTGTATGCTTTTGATCTTAGTGGTAGTTTACTCCCTGATTTACCTTTTATACCACTGAATAGACCAAACAATGTCGATGTTGAGTACGGGTTTAAGTTTGATAATGAATTTATAGATATTGCTGTGGTAACCGAGCGTAACACAGATAAGATCAGAGTTGTGTCTCTCCCTGATTTTAAGCTTATAGATAATGGCGGCATTTCAGTTTTCGAAGATGATTCTCTTCGATCACCTATGGGAGTTGGTCTCTATAAGGATAGCGAAGGAGCGATATATGCTTTTGTAAGTAGAAAAGACGGTCCTGCTGAAGGTTATATATATCAGTATCTTCTAACAACTAGAAATGATAAAGTAACTGGTACTCTGGTAAGAAAATTCGGTCACTTCTCCGGTAGTAAAGAGATCGAATCGATTGCTATTGATGATAAAAATGGGCTAGTATATTATTCAGACGAAGGGATTGGAATAAGAAAATATAGTGCGGATGCCAATTCTACGAGTCAGGATGGGGTCTTATTTGGGCAAGGTGACTTCAAAGAGGACAATGAAGGCATATCAATCTATGATAAAGAAGGCGAGGGGTATGTCATAGTAAGTGACCAACAAAGAGGTACATTTAATTTCTATGAACGAACAACAAATGTTACAGATATACCTAAATATATCGGAAGGGTATATGTAGATGCTGTAGAGTCCGATGGCTCAGAGACCATATCTATTCCCTTAGGTAGTGAATATCCTGAGGGTTTGTTTGTTGCGATGAGTGATGACAAAACATTCAGACTATATCGTCTTGAAGAATTGTTAGCTGCAATTGACACAGTTAGGTGATTAGAGTACAGTAATCTCAGTGTACTTAAATGATTATATTATCTGGCGCGTATATGTAAGTTAGATAATATAAATTCCAGATTGTGGGCAGACGAGTGATTTCTTTGAAGGAATATGATATAGTAAGGGTGGCAGCTGTAACACCCAGGCTATCGTTAGGTAACCCTCGAAAAAATGTTTCTTATATAATTGATGCAATGGAGAGCCTTAAGGCTGAGGGATGTGTGCTAGCATGTTTTCCTGAGCTCTGTATTTCGGGTTATTCCATAGGCGATCTTCTTTATCAGGATCAACTCCTTTCTGATTCGGAAAAGGTTTTGGAGCAGCTACGCAAATATACTGAGCAAGAAAACTCGGCAATGATTGTTGGTTGTCCGATCAGATCAAAGGATAGGCTTTATAATACTGCAATATTTATTTCAAGTGGAGAATATGTAGGGGTTATTCCTAAAAGCTATCTCTGTAATACCAGGGAGTTTTACGAGGAACGTTGGTTTGCCGCTGAAGAACATAGAAGTTCAGAAGAAATAATAATTAATGGTTTTACTGTACCGTTCGGTGCAGATATGATCTTCACTTGCCGACAATTCCCTCATTTGAGAATAGGTATGGAAATCTGTGAAGATCTCTGGGCAGTAGTACCTCCAAGTTCTTTAATGGCAATAGCTGGTGCTAATCTTCTGTTTAATCTATCAGCTAGTAATGAAGATATTGGTAAATTTAGATACCGGCACCAACTTGTCACTTCGCAATCAGCCAAATGCCTTGCGGCTTACGTTTATGCTTCCGCTGGTCCTTGGGAATCATCAACTGATCTTGTTTTTTCTGGTCATAGTCTCATATCTTTCAATGGATCATTAGTAAGCGAAACTCCCCGCTTCTCCTTTGATACAGAATATTGTATAGCTGATATTGATCTGGCTAGTTTAAAGAATGAACGCCTTTATTCGAACTCTTTTACCAAGTCACCTGTATCAAATTATCGAGATATTCCTTTTAGCCTTGAAGAGCGAACAGTGCTAGCTACAAAGCTGCTCCATGATAAGATGCCATTAGTGCCTTCAGAAAAATTCTCAAGGGAAGCTGTAGTTGAAGAGATTATTAAGTTACAGTCTACTGGCCTTAAGCGACGTATTGCTCAGTTAGGAGATATTAAACTTGTATTAGGTATATCCGGAGGACTAGACTCTACACTAGCTCTGATTGTTAGTATAACTGCAATGCAGGATATAGGAAGACCCTTGACTGATATTATCGGTGTGACTATGCCTGGATTCGGTACCAGTACCCGGACAGAGAAGAATGCTGAATTAATAATGAAATATACTGGCATTACTTCAAAGAAAATTAGTATTGTAGATTCATCCAAAGATCATTTGAGCGATATTGGCCATGATACAATAACGCAAGATATTGCATTTGAAAATGCTCAAGCCAGAGAGAGAACACAAATACTTATGGATGTAGCCAATATGGAGAATGGTATAGTTGTTGGCACGGGTGATCTATCTGAGATTGCTCTCGGGTGGTGTACTTACAATGGCGATCATATGTCAATGTACAATGTAAATGCCGGAGTGCCCAAAACATTAATCTCTCATATCATTGGTCGATATGCGGAAATTACCCATAATCAGAGTTTGTCTGACACTTTAAAGGATATTATTGGTACACCGATTTCGCCTGAATTGATAAGTCGTGAGTCGGGAGAGATTCAGAGTACTGAGTCTATCATTGGTCCTTATATTCTTCACGACTATTTCCTGTTTCATATGGTTAGAAATTCTTATCCTCCTAATAAGATATATTTACTGGCACGGGAAACCTTTGCTGATAGCTATTCGCCGGATGAAATACTCAAATGGATGAAGGTTTTCTATAAAAGGTTTGTTACTAGTCAGTACAAAAGATCAGCTGTGCCTGATGGGCCTAAGGTAGGTACTCTTTCATTGTCGCCCAGGGGGGACTGGAGAATGCCCAGTGATACGAGTCTTGAATATTGGATGAATATTCTGGAAGAAATTATGAATTAGGTAAAATTACCTGCTACCTTTTCAGGATGATTGCTTACTTTTGAGTTTAAACTTACTTATTCCTCTTACCAACTATCAAGCTATATGGAGTTTACACAAGACAATCCGATAACTATTATTATTGCCGACGATCATGAGATAGTCCGAACAGGTATAAAAAGAATGCTTTCGGTGGATAAGAGCCTTGATATACTAGACGAAGCCGATAATGGTGAACTGGCATGTGATCTGGTAAAGAGGCATGAGCCTGATGTTGTTGTTCTTGATATTCAAATGCCACGAATGGATGGCATTGAAGCCGCAAAGAAGATCAAGGCTAATGATCAGGGTACATATGTACTTATGCTTACGGCATATGAAGATTCTAAGCACCTTGAGAAGGCCTTGGCTGCAGGTGCTGATGCTTATCTATCTAAAGATATTGGTGCTCGTGAATTAATTGAATCTATTAAGTCCGTTGTTAGGGGAGAGAGGGTTTTTAGTAAATCGATTGTTAAGTTAATGCATAAAAGCTATGTGCCAAGCGAAGAGTATGATGCAACACCTTTGTCTGTTACAAGAAGGGAACAGGAGATCCTAAATCTCATTGCTACTGGCAAGACAAGCCAGCAAATAGCAGATGAGCTTAGTATCAGTGTCCGTACTGTAGAGTCACACCGCTATAATCTGATGCAAAAACTCGAGTTAGATAATGCGGCAGGATTGATAAGATATGCAGTTCTAAATACAAGGACAGGTTAAATCTAGATTTGATTGATTCTTATCATACTTAATTAATGTCAGAAAAACTTGACAAATATCTAAACCTAATTAAGCGTTAGTGCATATTGACAGAGGGATTAAGTAGAATTACTTATTGAAGCAGTGTTTTAATCTTTTATATTGCTAGTCTGTAAGATGCATCTGATTATGCTTGATTGTAGGGAGTGCAATTTAGCATGCTTTATTGATCATCTTTAAGTATAAAGCTGGATTCGGCTAACATATCTACTGTATCAGTTTAGCTTTCAAAATCAGTATTCATAATGAGATATGTTATACTTGACCTGAATTGAAATTAGTGGCACGTCTATTGCAAGTACTTACTTGCGGATAGAAGTCAGTGATGTATCACCAGCTTAAATCTGCATCAGTATTTTGACAAACAAATAGAAGATTGAATTCGTATTTTAATTAATATGTGTTCATTAAGTACTAGTACTTATTTCGGCTGATACTGGAATTTCTTTAGTTTGTAATTGAAATTGAAAAAAAAATCTTACTCATATAAGTTTTCAGGAGCTCTCACAATGAGAAAAACAAAAACCATATTAGTCAAGTCGCTGGCAATAGCTGCCGCTCTTGCCTTTGGTGCTGACGCCTATTCACAAGGATGTATAACGAATGGGGCAAATGGTACGATAACTAACCTTACTGGTGGTACTATCCAGTTTGTGGAAGACAATGGGTACTTCGATAATGAAGCACCAATTGCCAATATCCAGAATAGTGGTACCATCCAGTTTTCTGCCAATAGCCATACCTTGGGCGGGACTAATGCCCTGGGTAGTACAGCTGCGTTAACAATTCCTGGTACTGTAGAATTCAATGCAGGTGTTGCACAGACGATACTTGATAAGTATTATACTAACTTATTGCTATCTAATACAGGACCTAAGACTTATGCTGCGGGTACTAATACTTATGTAGCTGGGACTTATGAAGTTGGTGGTGGTGCAAGAACTTATGCCGCTACCTCTACTTTCACTTACAATGGTTCTGCCCCTGGTACGCAGACAATCCTAGGCGAGAACGGCTATGCCGATCTTGTATTTGAGAATGATGGGCCTAAACAGTTGAATGATGGTACCACAGCTGTAGTCAATGGTAATTCTTATGCAGCTGCATCAAATACTGGTACTCTTACACTGGCCGGTACTTATACTGCCAACGGTACATTCACTCAGGACAACGCTTCGGGTGATGTGACTATTGATAATAATGGCTCGCTTACTCTTAATGATGCTGCTAATCAATCTGATTTTGCTGGTAACGTTAACCTGACAAATGGTGGTGACATTGATGTTGCTGCTGCTGGTGGTGCTACTTTCGGTGGTGATGTAACCGTTACAGCTGGTGATTTCACTGTTTCCGGAGGTACTGCTGAAGTAACTGGTACGTTGGCACTGGCTGACGCAGCCACTGCGGTAGTAGATGTTGCTGCTGGCCAGACTCTAGATATGGCTGGTACATTTACAAATGCTCGTGATGAAAGAGATAATATGACATTTGCCTCTACATCGACTGTGATTTATAGTGGTACAAATGATCCTCAGAATGTAGTTTCAGCCTCTTCTACAAATCCTTATGGTAATCTTACACTTTCGGGTGGCAATAAGGCCAATGCAGTTGGAGATGGAACTGAATCTAATGTGAATATTGCTGGTAATTTCAGTTTATCTGGAGGAGACTTCACAGTTGATACTGACAATACTAATGATGGTTCAGATGCTCGCTCACTTGTGATGCTTGCCAGCACTGCAACAGTTACTTATAATGCTGACGAAGAAGTAATTGGTGGTTTTAGATATACTGATGATGTTGCATTTACTTCTGGTACTACATACACTTTCAATAATGCCAATGCGCAGATGTCATGGACAGAAGGTGCTGGTACTGTTCCTGGTAATACACAAGATGGTTATATCGAATTACGTTCGTATCCGGGTGTAGCACCTAGAAATTATGATAATACTACTGATGCAAATCACTTGTATCAACTATGGTATAATGTTACTGACTGGTCAGACCTGACACTAAGACTATCTTGGGATGACACTGCTGAAGGTACTTGGGCATCTACTGCGGGCCAAGAGGCCACTACAGTTAGGCTTTGGGAATCTGATGATGATGGTATTGAGAAAATTGTGACTGGGCAGTCAAATGCTTATACAAGAAATGAAGATGGTGCTGGTCTGCAGCACTGGGCACAGATTTTCGGTATCGATCCATCTACTAGTGATGTTCAAAATACTGATGGTACTCCTGAGCCAGACTTCTTCTCAAGTAATGACTTCGTACTCAGATCTGGCCCGACAACGTTCTACACAATTAGTAAAGGTAGATGGTCAAATCCACTTACTTGGGATGAGGGTGCAGAGCCTGGATCTAATGATGAAGCAGTTATTCTCCATACTGTACACGCTGGTTATACAAGACCTTCTGATAGTTATGCTACTGCTGAAGCAACTCCTGCTAATCTGGCAACTAAGATTACAGTGGATGATACCCCGGGTAATGGTGCTTCACTCTTGCTAGGTGGTAACGGTACATTTGGTCTTACAGGAAATGACGCCGACTTTGAGATTTTGACTATAGGAGGTGCATTAAGTACTCCTGCTGATGCAACTCTTACAGGTGGTGCAAACGATAATGCTGATGTTAATTACAACGGTGGTGTGTTTGTATTCGCTGGAACCAGCTTTAATGTGACAGGTTGCTTGATAAACGATAACGGTAATCCTAAGAATGCTGGTACACTTACTATCGGTGGTGATAACTAATCTAATCTGGAAAGTATTTCAGAAAAAAATGCCGATATAATAGTGGTATGCTAATTGCAGACAGGGGAATAATACGATCGTGAATTATTCCCCTGATTTATAAAAGAATAATAGGCTTATTAATAGATACTTGAAAACATTTCTTACCATATTAATTTTCTTTGCTTACTCGGTGGTTCTAGTAGCCGCTGGTGAGGCTATAAGGAATGGTGCTGGAGGTACTATTAAGAACCTCTCGAATGGCAAGATCATTGTTGCAAAAAAGAATATAGTTGAAAATCAAGGATCTATTGAAAATCAAGGTGAGATTATCATAGAAGAAGAATCTAATCTTGATAGTGAAGGCAATATTAATAATGAAGGTACTATCACATCGTATGGTCAGATTTCGAAACTGAACCAAAGCAACTTGGGTGGCATCCTCATTATTGATACCGAGCCGGGTAATCAAACTAATGTACCTACTATTGACTATAACAACCTTCAGCTAAAAGGATTAGGAAATAAAATATTTGATGCGAGTACAAATGGAAGTGTTCGCACCTTAACTTATTTCAGTTCAGATGATTCAACACCTATTCTTTATAATCCTGAGCAAACACTTGTTGGTCTTGGTACTGTTAATCATGATGGCAATACTAATCCGGGGCAGGATTATGGTAGAATTGGTCTTTATGGTAACCAAGCTCAGGATATTTATGGTACTGGAATTATAAGAGAACTGGAGCTTAACAATCTTGAGGGCGCTGATGTTATAAATGGGGGAGGATTTTCGGTTACTCATAGGTTAGATCTTGCAAATGGTGATCTGAGAAACAGTATTGATAATAATTTTAATCTTGGTGGCGACGGTAGTTCATCTACTACCATTACTAAGTCAAATGGAACTCTGGCAATTCATCCTAATAATCCAAACGACGTTGACTTAACTGTTACATATTTGGAGAATAGCGGTACAAGACATACTACCGGTGGCGAAATTCCAGATAATGATTCTATTTTTGTGCTTGGTGTTGAAAATTCTCTTGGTCTGGAGCTTACTAAAGATATAAATGTCGAAGACTCGATTTATGTAGGTTCGACTATTCGTACTTATTCAGATATTGATCCAGATAATGCACACACCCTTGCACTGTATTCGGACAAAGACCCGGTTTTTGAAAATACATATTCAGAAATTGATGGTAAGTTTAAAAGAACAAACTTGCCTCCTGGACTTGTAAGATTATTTAATAACAGACACACTTCAGTCCAGTTTGCAGACAATGATTCAAAAGGTGATCTTGCATCTGTAACAATGGATATTAGGCCTGATACTCAGTTTGATGATCCTGCTCAGAAGGGCGAGACGAAAGTTCGTAGAACATTCGACATTAGTGGTGAAGATGTTGATGGGAATTCTGTGGAAGAAGGTTTTAATATGCAAGTACAGTATGCTTGGATACACCGCCCACCGTTTGGTACTTCTGGTAACGAAACATTTGAAGAAGGTATGGAAGGGGTTGATGAGTTTGTTTTCCAAGAGTGGCAAGATGGAGGTAGATGGGTTGATGTCAAAAATGGACAGGGTGTTAATACTCCTGTAGATTTAACTGATTGGGTTTATTCTACAATTATGATTTCAGATATGGGTGAGTTTGGTATTGGATTCCCGGCTCTTGATTATCTATATATAATGGCTAATGCAATATTAGAAGGGCCTTTCCGACCGTCGGCTGGTATAATGGATACAACTCTTTTCAAAGAGGCTTCTGATACACCTCCTGATATTTATCCTTATAATCTGGATCCCAATCGAGAAAAAATTGTTAAATCACCTGAAGTTGAAGGAATTGTTGACTGGGTTGTACTTGAGTTTAGATCAGGCCAGACAGAGCAATTCCAAGCAGATGATTCTGTTTTCTATCGAACTTGCTTGTTGAGGTATGATGGTGAGCTTGTTGATGCTGATGGCAGACAAGGAGTGACTCTTCCTAAGGAATTGACAATGAATGCTGCCGGAAATAAATCGATAGACACGACAGGTCAGTCTAGCTATTATATCACAGTAAGACATAGGAATCACTTAGCGATAGTAACTCAGAATTCATTTACATTGACCAGAGATTTTGCTGCGCAACAGCAACTCAATTTTAATGATCCGGCTTTTGTGCTTGGAGGTGCTAAATCTAAAGATCCTGAAATTTGGGATATTGATGAACTTACAGGGTCTGTACTGAAGATTATCAGTTTTGATGATGGTAATGCTGTATATGGTATTGCAGCAGGTATGGCAGGAGAATATGAGTCAGCTGATCGAAGATGGATAATTGGTTCGGAAGATTTAGACTATGTATGGGAGAATATAAATTCTGAAGGGTATTTTTATAATGGTCTGGTAAATAATGCTGATTATAATATGGATGGTATAGTAAATACTCTTGATTTTAATGTGAGTTGGAATAATCGTAAACGTGCTGCAGAAGTTGATAGGATTGAATAAGTGAAGACTTTAAATATCATATATAAGATATTATGTCTAGTTTTTGTTTTCATTGTGAGTATTAGTCGGTCGGTATCTCAGGTAGAAGGTTCATCATCAGCTGAGTTTAGCATCTTTGATGTAACCCCGGATTTATATACTTATGAATTTTCACTGGCAGTAAAAAGAAATACCGATAGCTGGGAGCGATTTGTTAACGGTACTTTCCAGTTTGAAATAATCAGGTTGGTCGCAGGCCCTGATGGTGATGAAGAATTTCCTATTGAGACTTATGATGAGTCGAATATAAGATTTGAAATGATAGGTCTGGGCTCGAATAATGATATCAAAATAGCCGATTTTACGGCGGACGAAGATATAGTCTCTATAGGGGCTTATGCAGTACAAACACAGATTATTAAAAGGGATAATGAGCCTACGAGGTTGAGCATTGTTTATCAAGGACCTGCTGAGTATGAAGAGAATCAGTTTATCCCAATTAATTCACCGGATATTGATACTGCTGTTGTATTAGGTCGATTTAGAATAACCAATCTAACAGATGGTTTTCCTAGAATGACCCTAAGCTGGAAGAGGGATAAAGATCAGTATGGAAGACTCAAGTATCTTGCTTCAGCTTACAAACTTGCTAATGACCTTACTGTACAAGGTGTAGAGAATTATTATATTCAAGATGATAATATTGATTTTGGTAAGCCACCATTTGGAGTAATCACTTCATATAAAAATGATACAACTCAAATAGGAACTTATTTATCATCATTTACCGCTCGCTATATCGGAAATCAAGTAGTTGATATTAGATGGAGAACTCGTTCGGAATTCAGAGCTAGTGGCTTCAGACTCTATAGAGGGTATAAATATCCGTTTCAAGATGCAGATGATATTGATTTTGATGAAGAACCAATTTACACCTTTACTAAGCCACTTACTGAGCCAATAACTCGTAAAGTTCCTTTTGATTATGCGGCTACAGATACAACTATTCCTCCTGAGAGAAGGGGCTGGGAAGTATGTTATCGTATTGAGTGGTTCTATCTTCAGAGTGAAGAAGATGGGGTTTGGAAAGAACGTTTTGATGATGCTGAGCTCGGCTTAGCATGTGCAGGTGTACCCAATTCTGTTATAAGTTATGCTCATGCTTATCCGAATCCCTTCCAGACACAAAGTAGTGTTGAGTATACTGTGGATGATGATGTAATCTTAACAGCAGTGCTTTATGATTTAAGTGGCAAGGAAGTTGAGGTGCTGATGAATAATCAGCCAGTGAAAAAGGGAACTTATTACCTGGAATTGGAATTTTCTAAAACAGCTACAAATGGAATGTTTGATCTGATCTTCTATGCCACCCCACTCAATGATACGTCAGTTGAATACTCTAATGCTGTACTTAAATTACAGAAAATCAGATAGAATACTAACTATTTACAATTGTCAAAGTATTTACAATATATTATCATAAGTATTCTAGGGCTTTATGCTACCCTAGAGATATCAGGGCAGGCACCTATTGATGCTTTTGATGACATCAAGGTAATGGATAATCTGGATACCTTGGTAATAACTCGTACCAATGGATCATGGTGGTATGGATTACAGGGTGGTGCCAATTATTATCAAGCATTTGGCACATTATACACGATGCCTCCCCCTTCTAGTTTCAACAGAGAAACAGGTGAAGAGATTAAATTTTCAGGTGGAAATGGGTTAGGAGTAAATGTAGGTTTAGTAGGTGAATGGGTAGAGCCAGGATCACTATTTAGCGCGACTCTCAGACTTGATTATGATCTTACTCGAACTTTGTCAGCAAACGCAGATAATCAGGTAGACGCTAGTTCTTCTGAAGCACTAGAAAATTATGCACACGAAAGCGAGTTCTCGTATTTTAGGATAAGTCCTTCGCTTAGATATAATTTTGGTGAAAATGGTTTGCACGGGCTTGCAGGTCTGAACATTGATATACCTGTGACACAAACAGGTCTTTTGAAATCGACTAGCGAAAATACAGCTAGTATTATTGAAGGTACACCATTTTATTATAATTCAGAAAATTCTACCGATGAAGAAGTACTTGGTTCATATGAGTTAGTAAAGACAAACTATGGAGTACATGTAGGGGCAGGCTGGGATATCCTTTTAGGTGATGTGTTCGGTACAGGTAGGCTTAGGTTTACTCCTTTTGCTATAGCTAGTGTTAACTTGGGGGCGGCCCAAGGAAAACTTGCAGCACCTTTTGATGATGTTGAATCATTTATGAATCTGGCAAATTTGAGGGTCGGTGTCCAAATTAAATTTAGCTATGATAATCTTTCATATGATACATTGTATTATGATTCGACTTTTGTACCTCCTGCAGCTGTTGTAGTTGATTTATTGGAAGAGCAGGGAGTAAATTTCGATGGGTTTATTAAACCAAGAACTGTTGAGCCTGAAGAGATAAGCTATATAGAGCTGCCTAAGATTCAGGAACAGCTGCGTGAGGATGCTGTAATAAATATAGAACGTCCTACAGAACAAACTGCAGATATTGCTGAAGTTCCGCAGAAGCCTAAGGAAGAAATTAAGCTGAATGTAGACAGGTCCTTTAATTATCGATCTACTTCTTCTACTGCACCGAGTAAGCAAATGCGTGATTATCTTGACGCTGTAGCTGATTATATGAGGGAAAATCCTAAAGTAAATCTTAATATTGTTGTGCATACTGATAATACAGGTTCGTCTGCCGATAAGACTAAAAGAGGCCAAAACCGTATTGATCGTGTGAAACAGTATCTTCTTAAAGATGGTGGTATTAGCGAAAGAAGACTTATTGATAGGAATCTTAGAGATACCAGACCTGCTCAGTCGAATAGAACAGAGGCAGGACGTCGGGCTAATAGAAGGCTGATTATCAGAGTACTACCTGGCCGTTCGGCTCGTAGATAATCAAATAGCATTTTCAATATGCTGAATAGAGGGTGAATCTATAGATTTAGTGAAATCCACGACAATAAAATCTAGGCGGCACATTTTATCTACTATTTTATTGATGTAAAGATATCCTTCAGCTGCTTTACGGATTTTTGTCTTTTTCTTTTCTGAGAGTGATAGTAGAGGATTAATTGTATTAGGACTAGTCTTGCTTCTTACCTCGATAAACACTAGTATATTGTCTTTTTCAACTATTAAGTCAATTTCACCATATCTTCCGAAATGGAAGTTTTCCTTAATAATGCTATAGTCACGGGCTATTAAATATTTTTTTGCTGCTTCTTCACCTCTGAAGCCTGATTGTCTTGTATTGACCATTTATTTGTCGCAATCTCAGATCTAGTCGTCCAGTGGTTCTGTATCAGGAGATATCTCAATAGGAATAGGATAGTTACCAGTAAAACAGGCCATGCAATATCCAATTCCTTCCGCCTGAGGAACAGACTCCAGCATTTTTTCCTTGGAGAGATACTGAAGTGAATCTACTCCAATTTCTTGTGCAATTTCATCAATAGTATTGTGATGATTGGCAATCAGTTCACCTGAGCTTGGAAAGTCCATACCGTAGTAACAAGGAAACTTGACAGGTGGAGACGTAATGCGCATATGTAGTTCGGTAGGTTCGTTGGACTTCAAAAGTTTAACAAGGGCTTTGGAAGTTGTACCCCGGACAATAGAATCATCGACTAATACGATATTCCTATTTTCGATAACCCCTCGCACAGGGTTGAACTTAGTTTTTACTTTGAATTCCCTTGATTCCTGACCAGGTGCTATAAATGTACGTCCAACATAGTGAGATCTGATCAGACCAATTTCATAAGCAGTTTCATGGCCAAGCTTTTGATTGCTTCTGGCATATCCTAATGTAGCTGTATTACCTGAATCGGGTACTGCTATAACAGTAAGTTTGTTACCGTCTTTGGAAGACATAGGTTTTTCTTCGGCGAGATTCTTACCCAGCTTCCTTCGGACTTTATCAACATTTTCACCGAAGATCTTACTATCCGGTCGGGAAAAATAGATATATTCAAAGATACAATGCTTAGATTCTGGTTTGCTATCTAAGATTTGTTCAGACTTGAACTCTCCTGTCGTTTTCGACTCATCATCAAAGATAACTATTTCATTGTGCTCAAGCGATCTTACATATTCAAAGCTGACAATATCGAAACCACAGCTTTCAGAGGCTACCATAAATGACCAAGAGCCATCATCATTCTGTTTGCGACCTATTGATAGAGGCCGAACACCGTGCGGATCTCTGGCTGCATACATTTTGTCATCGGTCTGGATACAGAGTGAATAGGCACCTCTTACTGTATTAAGAGCCTCTTTCAGCTTATCGATTACTTTTTCTTTCCTAGATCTGGCTATCAGATGAAGAAATACCTCACTATCTGTTGTTGTCTGAAATATGGCTCCTTCATCCTGAAGCGCTTTTTTTACTGATTTTGTGTTTGTTAGATTACCATTATGGGCCAGGGACAATATGCCTGTATGGTATGTCATGTTGAATGGCTGTATGTTAAGCTGACTACTAGCACCAGTAGTTGAGTACCTGTTATGACCAACTGCAGCATTGCCTTTGAGAATCTCTGAGAATATATTCTTGGCTGAAAAAACATCCAGGACCAGACCTTCGCCTTTGACATACGCATAATGGAACTTTCCTTTTCGTTCATCAAAGTATATGGATGTTATACCACTTGCTTCTTGTCCGCGATGCTGCTGTGCATGCAGAGAGTAATAAGTCATCGCAGCTGCCTGCGGATGATTATAAACACCAGTCACAGCACAGTTAGGTCTTGCCTTGTCACTTTCTGAATCTGGAATTACAGCCTGAACTAATTGAGTGTCCTCTTCTATTTGGTATGTGCAGTTTGAACAAGCCGGCATTATTATTCCTTTTGAAGAGAGTTAATTTTTAATAGCTAAGATTTCCAAAGTAGGATAGAGTATTACAAACAAAAATACTACCCCAGAGTTTTCATCTTATTCTACATAGTAATTTAATTGAAGGAATTTCTAAATACTAAGAAAAAGCCTCGGATGTATTTATATCCGAGGCTTTTTTATTACAGTTTAGTTTTAGAACGAAATATTATCAGCATTCATCGATTCCAGAGCTTTGACCGTAGCTGCTAAGAACTGACCAGCCAACATACCGTCAATAACTCTATGGTCATAGGTGATGGATACATATACCATATCTCTAACAACAACTACATCCTGTCCTTCAAACTTACGCGCTACAGGGCGTTTCTGTATGGCTCCAACACCATATATACCAGTTTGCGGTTGATTAATGATCGGCGTTCCAAATAAAGTACCAAAAGTACCTACATTAGTCATAGTAAAGGTGCCACCCTGTATATCATCGGGATTAAGCTGTTTATTTCTAGCCCTTGTCGAAAGATCAAATACTGAGCGAGCTAATCCTGTTAATGAAAGACCATCAGCATTTTTGATCACTGGAACTATTAGATTATTATCCGGAAGGGCAGTGGCAAAACCTAGGTTGAGATTGTTGTGTTTAAGAATGTTTTTACCATCAACTGATACATTCATCATTGGGAATTGACGAATGGCTTCTGTGATAGCTTTGAGGAAGAAAGGTGTGAAAGTAAGTTTGAATCCTTCTCTTTGCTGGAAAGCATTCTTTTCTCTATTCCTGAAGTTTACTATTCCGGTAATGTCAGCTTCACCAACAGAAGTTACATGTGCAGAAGTTTGTTTTGACATTACCATGTGGTCTGAAATGATCTGACGCATCCTATCCATAGGAATTATCTCAGTACCTTCTTTAGCAGCGGCTGGAGCCGAAGCCTGACTACTTTTTGCTGCTTGAGGGGCAGCAGCCGGAGGCTGTGGCTGAGTAGCTTGAGTTGTTGTTTGAGGAGCTGATGCAACAGCGGGTGCAGAGGTAGGAGCAGTTCCTCGATTTCCGATATAATTCTCTAAATCAGATTTGGTTATTCTACCATCAGCACCAGTACCAGAAATAGTTTCTAATTCTTCAAGACTAACCTTGTTATCTTTAGCGATTGCTCTTACAAGTGGTGAGAAGAAATGTCCATCCTTTTTACGTGGTATATCGAAAGTAGTACCTTGTACAGGTTGGGTTTGAGTTGCAGCAGCAGCTGGTTTAGAAGTTACTTCCGTAGCTTGAGCTTGTGGAGCAGGAGCAGATACTGTCTGTTCCTTTTGAGCAGATGGTGTAGTTTTCTGAGCAGGTGCTCCACTACCGGTAGAAATCCTTCCGATAACTGACCCAACTTCGACCGTTTCTTCTTCCTGTGCAAGTATCTCGACAAGAGTACCTTCAACTGGAGAAGGAACTTCAGTATCTACTTTATCGGTAGAGATTTCAAGTATCATCTCATCTCGTTCGACTTTATCGCCTGGTTGTTTGAGCCACTGGACGATAGTACCTTCCTGAAGTGATTCACCCATCTTGGGCATTACCAGGTCAGTTAGTTCACCAGTATCAATATTATTGGAGCTATCATTAGCAGGAGGAGCAGATGTTTCAGCAGGTGGTGGCGTAGTAGGTGCTGCTTCTGCTACAGCTGGTGCTGCTTCCTTCGCTACGGGTTCACTAGTCGCCGCACCCGCAGCTGAAGCGTCAGTTTCAATCATAGCTATAACAGAGCCAACTTCGACTGTCTCTTCTTCCTGCGCTAAAATTTCTACAATAGTACCAGCTACCGGAGAAGGAACTTCAGTATCTACTTTGTCGGTAGAGATTTCAAGTATCATTTCATCGCGTTCTACAGTGTCGCCGACATTTTTTATCCATTGGATGATCGTTCCTTCTTGGAGTGACTCACCCATTTTAGGCATTACTACTTCTTGCCTCATTTGAAAAAGCTCCGTATTGAATTTTATATTTAATTTCTTGTATTGATTAACCTACAAATTACTCAATCCAAAAGCGATACGCAAGATAAGATACTGGTAGGCGAAAGAGTTTCAATTATTAATCATGTAAACATAGTGACTGATCAATAAACATAAAATTTTACACAAACTAACTGCCATTATAATTAAGATATGCCACCGAAAAACACAGAAATAGCTTTTAATCTTAGTGAAACAGTTACTCATTTATTCATTTAAAACTTGATTAATATATGTCTGGGGATAAAGATAATGGCATGGAAGATTTGGATTTTGTAATTTTGGAATAAGCGTTTGTGCAGCATTGGTGAGATTATCAATGAAAGAAGAGAAAAAGCCCAAGAAAAATGATAGCATTGAGATGTCTCGGGATGAGATTGAAATGAAAGAGATGATGAAGCGTGAGATGTTAGAAAGAATTGAAGGGATGATCTTGACCAATAATGAGGCTGCTATGAAGGCTATAAAGAAAATGATGGGAAAGGAATAATAGCCTCCCAATATCAGAACAACAATTCTATCAGGCAATATGAGCAAAAAGCTAGAAAATGGACATATATTAGGAATAATAGCTGTTTCGGTGGCTTTGGTAGGTTTGCTTTCCAGATTAGGTGATATCCCTAATCTCACAGCATTACCGGCTATAGCTTTATTGTTAGGTGCATTTGCGCGAAGTAAGAAATGGTCGATAGCAATAATCTTTTCGATAATGTTCGTATCAGATATTTATTTCGGTTTCTATTATTCGATATGGGCTGTTTACTTATCCTATTTTTTGATGATAGGAATGGGGCGTTTTCATAAGAAAATTGCTAATGGTTTTGGTAGTGAAAGAATAAATAAAATTATAGGTGCTGGTGTTTCAGCAGTAGTATTATCGACAGCAGCATCGGCCATGTTTTTTTTGATAACTAATGCTGCTGTATGGATAGAGGGTTTTATACCTGGTTCTGTTTATGCATCTTACAGTAAAGGTTTTGATGGCTTGATAGCATCTTATTCTGCTGGGTTAGCATTTGCAAGAGAGTTTGGATATCCAGTATTTACAGGTACAATTTTTCTGACAGTACCTACATTTATTATATATAGTATTCTAGAAAAGGAACCGGATGTTGCTTTGAATTTAGATTCTATAAAAGAAGCTAATATAGATTGATGCTCGTCGGTAAGAAAATGGAATCCGACAAAAGAAAATCGCTTGAGATTGTTTTTGATATAATCAATGAATATCTCGAAAGTGAGTATGTTTCTGAGACAATACCTTACGTGCCTCCATTGGAAATGGAGAACTTATTTGATTTTGAGCTCGGGGAGGGGTCAAATAATTTAGACTCGACTTTGAGCGATGTACGCGAGTTGTTGAAGTATACTCCAAGAACAGGTAGTAAAGTATTCTTTAATCAGCTTTTTGCCGGGAAAGATATCGTTTCGCTTGCTGGTGAAATGATTACTACAGCTTTAAATAATTCCATGTATACTTATAAGGTTGCTGGCGCTCAGATCTTTGTTGAAAATGCTGTTATCAATAAGATGCTTGAGCTGGCTGGTTTTGAAGGTGGTGAGGGAACATTTGTGCCCGGAGGTTCACTTTCGAATATGACAGCTACTTTGGCGGCTATTAATAAGATTAATCCTGAGCATAGGAATAGCGGATCGGGTGGTAAGAGATATATAGCTTATACTTCTGAAGAATGTCATTATTCTCTGAAGAAAAATATGGGTATTCTAGGCCTTGGGCGAGATAATATGCGCTATATAGAGGCTGATGATCATGGTAGGATGAAAGCTGATGTACTTTGTAGGGAGATCAATGAAGATCTGGAATCTGGTAATATACCATTCATGGTAATAGCCACATCAGGTACAACAGTTCGAGGTGCCTTTGATAATATTGCTGATATTGGTGAGGTGGCTAAGAGCTTTGATCTTTGGTTGCATGTTGATGGTGCTTTCGGAGGTAGTCTTTTGTTGAATGAAAAGTATTCTGAGTACTTCACGGGGCTAGAATTAGCAGATTCTATGACATGGGATCCCCATAAAATGATGGGAGCTCCTTTAATAACATCGGTAGTTCTATTTAGAGAGTCTGGCACATTAAAATCAATTTATAGTGAAGAAGCCGATTATCTATTCCAAACTGAAGCAGATGAGTATAATCCCGGGAATCAGTCTTTACAGTGTGGTCGTAGAAATGATGCATTGAAATTATGGACAGCATGGAAGTATTATGGAGATGAAGGCTTTTCAGTAAGGGTAGATAAACAGATAAGTCTTGCTCAGTATGCTAGCAAAGTTGTCAATCAGTCAGAATGTTTCGACTTAATTTTTCAGCCGGATTCAATTAATGTATGTTTTAATTATGAAGGTGTTGATCCTAGTGAGATATGTAATGAACTAGATAGACAGGGATTGGCTAAAGTGGGTTATGGTAGTTCGGGTGGTAAAACATTTATCAGGTTAGTTACAGCCAATCCGGATTTGAATACAGATGATATTGATCGATTGATCAATAATATCACTATGATTGGTCAGGAAATTATGGAAAATTCGGAATGCTATAATGGCTGAAAAGTATTTAGGAAAAGATTCCAATTTTTTAAATATTGAAGCTGAATACTCTTCTGACAGAGCTGAAATCACAATATTACCTGTTCCATATGAGCATACAGTAAGTTACGGTGAGGGAACTGAAAAAGGGCCACAAGCCATATTAGATGCATCGGCTTATGTTGAATTTTTCGATGATGAAACTGTTAGGGAGCTTTGTTTTGAAAAGGGTATTGCTACTCTCGAACACCTGGATTTTGGCGACAGAACCGATAAAGCAGCCCTTGAGATATTATATAATAGTATTATAGAACTTCTGGATAATAATAAATTTGTAGTAACTCTTGGGGGCGAACACACAATTTCTTCAGCTACTATAAAGGCACATTTCGAAAGATATCCTGAGATGTGTGTACTACAAGTAGATGCTCATTCAGACTTGCGTGATGAATATGAAGGATCAAAATTTTCGCATGCTTCAGTGATGGCAAGGGTAACAGAATTTATGCCTGCCGATAGAATACATCAAGTGGGTATCCGAGCTCTGTGCAAGGAGGAGTATGAGTTTATTCAGAACCAAGGTGTACATACATATTTTGCTTCGGCTATCAGAAGAGGTGATCATGGCCAGAACTGGATAGATAAGGTTGTGGATCATCTAGATGATTATATATATATAACTTTTGATGTAGATGGGCTGGACCCATCGATAATGCCTTCAACTGGTACACCTGAACCAGAGGGACTTTTATATACTGAAGCTATTGAATTAATTCGGGCAATAAAAAGAGCAGGGAAAAAGATAGTTGGTTTCGATGTTGTAGAACTGGCACCCATCCCCGGAATAACCTCGCCTGATATTCTCACAGCAAGACTAATTTACAAAATACTGAATCTACAATATTATGCATGAGCTAAATAATAGACTTAAATCTTATCAAGAAAGTACTCCTTCTGCAGAAGAAGCGGCTCGCTATGGTACTGACTTGCTTGACTCCCTCAACAAAGGTGAAGTAAGATGTGCTGAGAAGATTGATGGCAAATGGATTGTAAATGAGTGGGTAAAGGAAGGAATACTATTTATTTTTAGAAATAGTAGTATTACTGATATGTCTGGTGGTGGTTTTAGCTTTTTAGATAAAGAGCCATTAACCACCAGATCCTTTTCAAAAGAAGATGGTGTTAGGTTAGTTCCGGGAGGATCTTCAATAAGAAATGGTAGCTATATTGCTCCAGGGGTAATTTGTATGCCACCTATGTATATCAATATTGGGGCATATATTGATGAAGGAACAATGGTTGATTCGCATGCTCTAGTGGGAACATGTGCGCAAGTAGGAAAAAGAGTTCATATAAGTGCTGCTTCTCAGATAGGTGGTGTTTTAGAGCCTGCTGGTGCTTTACCTGTGATAGTAGAAGATGATGTTATGATAGGAGGCAATTGTGGGGTCTATGAAGGTGTAAGGGTAGGTAGAAGAGCTGTTTTGGGTACTGGTACGATATTAAATGCCAGTACCAAAGTATATGATATTGTAAATAGTAAAATCATAAAGAGTGAGGGCAGCAAGCCATTAGTTATTCCTGAGAATGCTGTGCTGGTACCAGGTAGTCGAAGAATTCATTCTGATTTTGCAGATCAATATGGGATTTCCGTACAAACACCGTTAATAATTAAATACAGGGATGAGAATACAGATGCTAAAACAGCTTTAGAGACGGATCTACGATGATGGAAAAAGAAGATCTGCGAATTATTTCGAATTTTAGGAAAGGGAAGTGGATAACTCTTGGTGCTGATTTGTTTGGTGCTGTGTTACTTTTTTATCTCTATACCGTAAATAGCAATAGTGTCTTCCTATGGATGTCCCTACTGCTTTTAGTGGTTGGGGCTATATTCGTTTATATAATGGGAAGGGCTGAAAAGAATTACTTAAAAATTGTGGGGCAAGATGCCGTCGACGAAAAAAAAACAGCCTGACCTAATTAATCACTGGAATCTTATTGCTGGCAAGAAGGAATTTACATCTGATCTTGATGTAGAGAAATTATTCCAATATGTAGAAAAAGATGCTTCAATTTTAGACTATGGATGCGGCTACGGAAGGCTTATGCCAGCTGTTACTAAGAAAAATGAAGTGGTTTATGTTGGTTTTGATCCGGCAGTAAAAATGATCGATGAGGCGCGATCCCGCTACCCTGATATTGCTTTTCACTCTGATTTCGATAGTCTTGGTGAGTCAACTCCGCCCAATGGTTTTGATTCGATCCTTTTGATAAGCGTATTAACAGCTGTACCTTCAAATCTTCAGCAGAAGGAAATTATAGATAATATTTGTGCGTTACTCAAGCCAAAAGGTATACTAATAGTAAATGATTTTATTGTCAATAGGGATCAGCGTAATCTAGATAGGTATGCCGAGACAAGAAGTAAGCATAACTACCCTTATGGTGTTTTCGAATTAGATAATGGAATGTTGCTCAGACATCATACAGAAATATACTTACATACTCTTATGGAAGATTGTTTTGATGTACTGAGTTTCGAGAATGGGGTCTTTAAGACCATGAATGGCAATTTTTCTAATGCGGCTAAAATCATAGCACGAAAGAAGGACTAAATGAAACCGCATATAACAGCTATATTCTCAGGTTTGATACTTGTTGCAGTAGGTATGTTTAGTTTCTTTGCAAATGAATCAAGACCACTTACAGCTCTTATTGGGCCGATTGTAGGCTTGTTTTTCATTTTTTCTGCTCCTGCAATCAAAAAAGAGAATAAGTTAGTTGCACATATAGTTGTAGGGCTTACTTTCCTGTTTGCTATAGTAACAGGTTATATGGCTTATTCAAGTACGAATATGGAGCCTGGCGAAATCCGAGAGCGAAGAATACAAGTTTTTTCTGCAATGGCAATAACCTGTACTGGAGCTTTTGCCTATTATATAAATGGCTTTATAAGTCGAAAAAAAGAAGAATTAGAAAATAACTAATCCATAACAAAAGGGTTTTAATCCTATCAATCCATGCT